>ENA-OYXK01000498-OYXK01000498.1-human-gut-metagenome-genome-assembly--contig:-NODE-498-length-19934-cov-12.621309_pt1 | contig 19934 bp, 20 predicted proteins | sample MGYA00244215_ERZ653417 | MGnify/ENA primary metagenome ERZ653417 (study PRJEB26926, sample SAMN06164905) | human gut metagenome | biome: ENVO:00009003; feature: ENVO:2100002; material: ENVO:00002003... | reverse complement strand
TACACCTATTAAGTCGTCGGCAGCGTCAGATGTGTATAAGAGACAGGTTTATAATAGGGAAGAAGATATTCTGCCTATTAATGGTAATGAACCGGCTAAAAAAGATGAGAAGCCTGTAGAAGAAGGTTCTCAAATTAAAGAAGAGCTGGTTGTTGATCCTACTCCTGATCCTAAAGAGGATAAAAAAGGAGAAGAGAATGTAGTTGACGTTAATCAGGATCAGGTAGAGACCCCGGTTGTCAATTACAGAAAAGTATTGGATGCCCTTTCTTTAAGGGGAATCATTCCCGATTTGAAAGATGTGGTATTTAGCGGTGAAAACGGCGAAGAGATTACTATCAATGATCTTGATTTTAGTAAAGAAGATTCGTTGTGTGATATACTATCTACAGTCCTTGAAAGCCAGAAAGAGGACATTGTTAAGGATAAGATAGATGTTACCTCTGTTTCTGATATTACTAAGAAGCTTATCCAGGCTGATAAGGCCGGCGCGAATATCGTTGATATTCTTAAGCAATATGATACGAATGTCGCTCCTATAGAAAAGCTTGACATTGAAAACAAAGCAGATCAGATAAAGATCGTTCGCCATTATGTTGATCTTCTTGGGTTGCCTAAAGATGAAGCTGATGAGTTTTTCAAAGGCATTATCAATAAAGGTGAAGAGTATGTTGAAGCAAAGGCTATAAAGTATAAGGCTGAGCTTGATAAGAGAATGGATGATATTATCCAGCAACGTACTAAAGAGGCTGCCGACAAGAAGGCGAAGGATGCAGAAGATTTTAGAAGGTATAAGAAAGACCTTAAGTCTTCTATCCAGGCAAAGTATCAGCTAAATGACACTATGGTATCTAAAGCTCTTGATTTTGCTCTAAAACCTTCTGAATCGAATCCCGGAATTACCAAAGCATTTAATAGGGTAAGGGAGATGATGATGAATCCGGAAGAAGCGCCAGATTTGATTATGTTTCTTATGAACCCAGGAGAGTTCATAAAACAGAAGTCGAATCAAGCTGTAGTTGATGAGAAGAAGAAAATTTATAAGCTCATCAGCCACACAAATAAAGACAAGAGGGTAGCTCCGGTAGATGATAAAGGTGATCAAGTTCAAGGTGTGAAGTTCGATGAAATCAGTATAGATTAAAAATTAAAACATTTTTTCGTTCATGGCTAATGTACTTTTAACAAAAAATTTCCCGGCCACCATGAATGGTGACACGGTGATTGGATATACCGACGCTAAAGTCGTTAAGCAAAGTATCGTAGAGCACGATCTTAGCTCTTTAGAAGATTGGTACTACGAAAATCCGGATAAGAACCATCTGGGTATGCTTGAGTTGTTTTCTAACATTACAAACTATCCTCTGCCTATGTATATGGGTATGATTAAACAGGATGCTACTATTACCGTAAATGGTATCAATGGTTCATTCCGTTATGATCTTCCGGTATCAGAAACGTATGAGGTGGTTACAGTAGAAGACACGTCTTTGAAATATGCAAAACCCGGTATTGATGAAAGCTTCTTCGAAATTGTGTTGAATGCACAATTTAAACAAGGAGATGTTATTACTTACGATGTGATTAACGGTTGCCAGGCTCTTATCTCTACAGAGCGCCCTCCGAAACAAGAAGGTGAAAACTGGAGATATTGGTGTAAGCTGTGGGGTCGTTCTCGTGCTAAATACTTCCCGAAAGACATGCTTCGCGCCGGTATTAAATACTGGAAGGTAACAAACGTTCTTGGTGAGTTCTCTACTCAGTTCTCTGGTGTAGGAGGTGCTTCTAAGGCCGGTTCTATGACTTGTGAATTTACGCTTGGTGGACACCGTGGTGTTGAAGGTGAAACGACTATGTACGCTGGTATTAAGTCTTTGGCTTATGCGGACGAACGTACACAGAATTTCATCGACAAGGCTTACCAGAAAGTTCGTCAGCTTTCTGAAATCAGAGGAGGTGATGCAAGTTATGCCATTATCGGTTCTCGTCTTGGTGACGGAAGCATTGATATGCGTACGGCACGTGTAGCCAATACAGTGTCTTTGTTCTGTTTGGCTGAGTTGGCTAAGATGGAAGCATACGAACTTATGTTCATGCGTGGAGGTAGAGTTAAGGGTCATAATGGTGTTTTGATGAAAAACGAAGGTTTGTACCATCAACTTCGCCGTGGTTTCGTTATCTCATATGCACGTCCGGGCGGTATCAAGCGCGAACACTTCCTGGCTGCTGCTGACTATATTTTCCGTGGTCGTAGCGATATGCCGATTGAAAATCGTGTAATGAAATTCAAGGTAGGTGCTATGGCTTACAAGAACATCGTTGAAATCTTCCGTGATGAGTTCTTCTCTCAATTGGGTGCCTTGGCTCCGCTTATGGGTACAGAACGTATTATCAATAATCCGGTAACAGGATCAAACGATGCTCTTGAATTAGGAACTGTAAAGATCAAGGGTGTTACTATTCCGGGTATTGGTAAGGTTATTGTAGAACACGAACCTTCTTTGGATTACGTTGATATGGTAGATAGAAGCCAGTTGGTAGACGGTATGACTCCTATCACATCATATTCATGTATTATGGAAGACTTGACCGCTCCTGAATATTCCAATGCATTCGCCGGCATCCCTGCTTCAGCCGAAGCTCGTATTGGTAATATCAACAGCAACGTATTCTACGTTAAGCCTGATATCGGTTCTATGTGGTGGGGTTACGAACAAGGTAGATGGTCATCCAGAGTATCGGCTCAAGAAATTGTATCCAGCCATCCTCGTATGTCAGAACAATTCTGGTGCCATTCTGTATCGGCTTGTTGGGTAAAAGATACCAGCCGGTTCGTAACAATTGAATTGTTACCAAGCTCTTTGTAATCATAACTTTTAATATTAACTTGCGGTCGGCTTTAAAACCGGCCGCAAATTTTGTTTCTAACATAGTCTTTTCATATATGAAAAGACGTAGGGTATATAAAAAAATGGGAAAAAAGATTTTTGAAGAAAGCCATGAGTCTAAGAAACTGCTGGCTACCGTAGGAGGAATGAGGATATATTCCGACTCTATTTATGTTATAACAGGTAAGATGGATGAAGAAGCTCCTTCCGGATATCAGGAAAGAGGCATTTCCAAGACTCCTTTCCCTGGGAACAAGACAGTATCTTGTTGTGGATGGGACAAGGATCTTAGGGTGTATGATACAGGTTTCTTTATCAATTCAGCATGTTATAAAGGTTACTCACTTGAAGACAAGAAGAATGAAATGGATATGCGTATTAAGAATATTCGGTATCCGTTTGAAGAAACTGTCAATGAGGACCTGGACCAAAAGAACTTCGATTTCTGGGATTCTTACAGAATTGACTTATATGATGGTCGTTTGTTCTACACTAATGACGTTCGTGATTTATTTGAGCTGTATATAGCTATTTTATCCAAGTCTCTTACTCCTAAAGAGGAAGACGGTAATCCGATGTACGTTGAATCTTATTATTGTGTAGAAGACAAGACTACGGCCGTAGATATCAGGAAACAACGTCAGATTGACAAGGCTGATATTTTATACGAGTTCATGAACAAACTGAAAGGATCCGAGGCTGAAAGGAAAAGCATCTACGATCTGCTTTTGTATCTTGATATCATATATAGCGTAGAGCTTGATCAGAGCATGGTTCAATACATATTCACTAATTGGATTGATGCTAAGAATACGAACGTTGACATGTATAAAGAAGCAAGCTCAAGGTTCTTGTCTGATGATGAATCTTCTGAGGGAATGCAGGTGATCAAATTCCATCGTATGATTAGGGAAATGATCGAGGGACTGGCTGTCACCGTCAACACCGACGGACTGTATCTGAATGGCGAGCTCCTGGGCGCCGACGCTATCTCTGCGTCTATGGCTATTGCTTCCAATAAGTCGATGTTAGAAACCAAGTCACGTGTTCTGGAAGCGTATAATGCTTTAAAGAACAAGCATAAAAAAATAGAAGGAGATAAGTCTGACAAGAAGAAAAAGGAAGACGAAAAAGGTTTTGATATTGATCAATACGCTGATAAAAAAGAATAATTTATGAAGATTGTTGATTGTTATCTTCGGGCCTTACAGAAGGCTGAAGAAAACATGACCAACGGTGGTATAAAACTTGACAAGGCACGTTTTGTTCAGCTTTTTAATGACGAACAAAACCGCCTTGTTCGTTATATCCTTGATAAGAAAAATGAAGAGGATATACGTTATATCCAAAAGCTGGTTGTGTATTCGAAAGAACTTGACGAGAGAGGAGATAAAGATAATCCGGAAAGCACTTTATTTTCATTGCCTTCTGATTTCTTTTCTTTTTCAAACATATCAGGCGTATTTACCAAAGGTGAATGCACGGTCACTGATTTTACCATGTGGGAGGCTAAGAACGAAAACCCGCATGAGCTTCTTGCCGACTTTTTTAACAAACCTGATTTTGATTTTAGGGAAACGTTCTACACTATAGGCGAAGATTCGGTAAGGGTGTACAAGTCTGGTTTTGAAGTAGACACCGTTTACCTTACGTATTACCGCTATCCTAAGGAAGTTGACATCGAAGGATATGTTAAATCCGATGGTTCTAATTCAACCGATATAGATCCTGAATTAGATGATAAATTAATTGGTATTATCCTTAACATGATTGAAAAGCAATTTGCTTTGAATGAAAGCGAATATGGACGTTATCAAATAGACTCAAACAACGTTCAATCTCCTTTATAGCAGAATAAAGACGTGTCCTAAATTAAAGACTATCAAAAAGCATTAAGAATTAATTAATTCCTAATGCTTTTTGTTGCTTATATGACTATCGCTATTTTTGAGACAGATAACAGAATATTAATTTTTAAAATATTATAAGGCTATGGCTATCCATAAACCGTATGACAGACACATTATCTGTCCTCCGCACGCTAAGTTGGCGGACGTAGATTCTTTGTTGCTTCAAGAAGGTCAGATCGCTATCTATGATTTGGATGGTGAGCAGACTAAAGATGGTTTGAAAGCGTTGAAAGACTTGAAAGGATATCGTAAGGACGAACAACGTTTCCAGATCAGAATCGGACGTAATGAGATGGTGAACGACCGTGTATCTGATGATAAATCATTCTCTACACCTACGTTTGCTATTGATGAAATTATAGAAGTGTATGCTTCTGCTCCGAAGAGCAAAGAAATTAAAGTAGATGAAGTTATTTTCGGTTACAACGGAATTGACGACAATACCGCTATTACAGCAAGAAAAGGCGATCGTATCCCTATTCATATTAAGCTGACAGGACGTTTGTTCGAGCTTCGTGGTTATCCGATGGGTGAGGTGAATATCGATGATTACATCATTTTCGAAAACTGTCCTGGTCGTGAGGATATGTGTTCAGAATGTGATCCTTGCGAAGATGTTGATATTTTGGCTGCTATCTTGAAAACAATCGAACGTATCAAGAATCAGCCGATTGCAGGTGGTGGAAAGGTAGGTGATTTTGTAGAAATCCATCCTATCCATTCTTGTGACGAGTTGGAAAAAACTCCGGTGGAAACCGACATGAATTTCTATTGTATGGAAATGTGTGATACCGGTGATGCTTATGCCCTGGCTCAGCTTAAGGCTGCTTATCCTGGTTTGGATATCAAGAGAGTCGGACGTCATCTTTCTACTTCCAAATATCAGGTGATGAAAGAAGGTGGTAAGCCTGCTGATTATACTCAAAAGCTGTCTTCTATAATGAAAGGCTGCGAAGAGTGTCCTGAAGGATATACTAAGGTAGACGGCGGTTTGATTTATGCCGTAACGTTAGAGGATGATGGCGTTGATCAGTCTACTGTAGTAGAAAGCATTAAGAATGCCGTTAGTAGCACTGCCGAGAAAACAGCAGCCCAAGATGGCGGCGTAGGTATGTACACTGTGGCCGTAAGCAAGAAACTGACGAAGGCTGATATCGATGCATTTGTAGAAACCAATCCGACTGCCACAGTAACGTTCGTTGCTAAAACAGCAGATATGTGTAGCAATCCTACTGTTACTACCGTTAGCTGGGAAGCATGTGGTTCTTGTAAGATTTCGAAAGAAGCTTATGAAATCACGTTGCCGGATGATGAATGTGGTAACAGTGCTAAAGAAGAATTGCAGGCAGCATTCCCGTATCTGACAATCGAAGATTACGGTACACCTGGTGGATGTCAACACAAATTCAAAACAACGGTCGTTACTAACATGGTTTGCGACGAATGCGATAAAATTTTCAAAGACTTCTTTGTATCGAAAGCGCCCGAATCTTATCGTGGACGTAATTGGAAACGTTTGGGTGCCGTAGCAGGAGATCAGTCCATTATCGCCGATCCGCTTCCTAAGAACTGCAAATGCGGTATTTTGTTCCGTGGTATTGACTACATGATTTCTCCGTCTGACTGTTTGATTGACTGTCTGACATTCCAAGAAGGATCTGTTCGTATTGCTGTAAATGGTGGTTATCCGGATGAACAGCGCGAGGCTATCAGCACGTACTTCAACCTGATCCATACCGAATACAAACAGCACTGGGCTCCGCGTACTCACCTTGGCGCTGAATTGCTGGATAAAGAACGCGAACAACGTATGTTCTTCGACTTCCGTAAGACTCACCAAGAACTTATGGAACGGATGTTTACCAACGAAGAAACCCGCTTAGACCTGTTGGCTCCGTATGCTGATTATTCAGTAACGTTGAAGCCGGCGCGTTATTCTAACGGCTTCGGTAGGGTAATTGATGATCATATTACAGTACACTTCCATGTACCGTACGGTGCTCACGAAGGTATTCAAGACCTTATGGATTTGTTAGCTGCTTCGGCAAATATCAAGCCCTGCAAGATTTGATTTTCCTTTTTTCTATATATCCCAAGGGGGAGGAGGCTGGTCCTCCACCCCCTTTTTTGTAATAAAATAATTTGAAATAGATCGATTTCATATGAACGGCGTGGATTCTTTAGTCGGTGCCTTAGGTAGGGGCATTGACAAAATAACCAACATAGTTGGAAAATGGGGTTCCTCCCAACCGGTAGATGACAGCAAATCCGGTATAAAAATAGGGGACAAAATCTACCAAGTGGTTGTGTCCTTAAATGGCTGTTATTGGTATCTTGACGAAGAAGGTAAGAAGCATCCTGTTTCTGGTATTCCGGCCACAACCGAATGGGAGTGGATTAACATAGCTGAGAAAGTTATCAAAGATTTCAAAACCTGTTACCGTACACCTGGTGGAAAGGTTGAAGTATGGAGTTGGTATCTTCTTAACGATCAGATGGATGTTCTTAAAGAAACCCATAGAATTACCGACAGTACCGACATGGATAATCCGGTAGGTAAGGTTCTTACTAAAATACCGGACGAATGGGTTATGATCGACTGCGATCTTCCTGATATGACAGAACGTGACATTACGTTTGTCAACAGATGTTATAAAACTCCTGATGGTAAGGTTGAAATAGAAGGATTAGAAGCCATAGATGATAAGATAAATATCAGGGAGTCTATTTATACCGTTATTCAGTCAACTGACGATAATTTCCCTTCCGGCCATGTTTTTAAGCTAATTCCGGAAAATTGGGTTAGAATGGTTTGTGACTTTCCTGATATGACAGAACGAGACGTAACTTACGTTCTTGAATGTTACACTACTAAAAAAGGAAAAGTGCAAGTAGAAGGTTTGGTAGCCATAGACAACATCCTTGGAGCCAGGGAAGAGGTTTATACCGTTCTTCAGTCAACCGATCCTGATATTAAGGTAGGAACCGTGATGGATTCCATTCCCGAAGATTGGGTGAGGATGGTCTGCGATTTTCCTGACATGACGGACAGGGAAATTGTTGAAGTGGACGAATGTTATAAGACTGATGGTGGCAAGGTCAATATAAAAGGCTATCAAGCTATTGATGCCGTTCTTGGTGTAAGGGGACAGTATTATTATATTGTTAAGACAACGGACGCCGCCTATCCTCAGTGGACGAGAATAGATAAGATACCTAACGAATGGACGAAAACCGAATGCGACTTCCCCGATCTTACGGAAAGACATATTATGTCCGTAGATGAATGTTATACTACTCCTGGTGGTAAAATACATCTTGGTGGATACAGGTCGGTAGATAGCATAATAGGAGTCCGGGACGAGTATCTTATTGTCTTAGAAACTACCGACCCTGATATACAAAGAGGCGCAACATTCAGCAAAATACAAGAAGGATGGCAACGTATTGTCTGTGATTTCCCTGATGCTACTACATCCGATACGGAAATAGTAGAAAACTGTTATAAGACGGAAAAGGGCAAGGTTCAGATCCGGACATACATAACAATGGACGGATACGGAAATACAAGGGAATTGAGACATATGGTTCTTAAAACAGCCGATCCTGATTACAATATCGGATCTAATATTGATCAGATACCGGTAGGTTGGTTAAGTATCGAGTGTGATTTTGCGTCTGCTACACAACGTCATATAAGACAGGTAAAAAACTGCTACGCCTCTGATGCCGGAAGCATTTACGTTGAGGGGGAAATCGTTTACGACAATGACCTTGACGTAGATAAGATGGCGCTGACGGTCATGGAAAGCACCGACCCGGCGATCGCCGTAGGGACGGAGCTGGCCGCTATTCCTACTGGATATGTAAAGACAGTTTGTAGATGTAATTGTTGTAACCATTAAATCTTATTGTCATGAGTTGTAACGAATATTATTTAATAACATTGGAGTCTATACCGACTCCAGTCCGTCACAAATACACTAATTTAACGGATGAATGGTATGGTCCTGATGGTACTAAGTACGAAGATCCTAATACGATAACTAAGATCGAGCAGCAGGCTACAGATAATAATCGTATAGGGGATAATACCTTATATCAGAAGCTTATTGAAATACATTCTCAAGGTGAGTCAATAAAATCGGACATCGGAGACATAGGTCAGGTATTAGATTACATAAATGGGGAGGAAGTGTAATGGGAACCATATCAGATAAGTTAATGAGGGTCATCAACACCAAGGAGGATATAAGGCAAGCCCTTATATCCAAAGGGTATAATGTACCTACTTCCATGCCTTTTAAAGAGTATGCGAAGATGATATTAGACCTGCCATGCAAGGTGGATTCCTTTCCAGACATAGAAGGCATAGTAGCCAGATATTCTGCCTCTGGTCTTACCAATGAACAAATGGCAGCTAACCCTGTATGGAAAAACCTTACAGGTAATGGTCATGATTTACAGATGAAGAATTTCTCTTGGGGTGGAATGAGCGGAGTTGGTGGGTATGTAGATAATTGGAATAGTTCTGCTGATTGGAGTATAAACAACTATTGGGTAAATAGTCATACAGATCACAAATTGCAACTTATCACAGCAAGTACAGTTGTTCAAATGAAGTCAAATAATATTTATAATGCAGAAAATGTATATAAAAATATTTTAAATGTAAATGGATTAACTGAAGCAGTAAATAAAGGATCTGTAGGAGGTTTAAGAATAAGTGCTACAGATCCTATAACGTCAAAAGCAATTAAAACATTTTCTTTTGATACCGATGGTGTCATTCAAATATCATTTGATGATGTATTACAAGATTATTGTGTAGTTTATTTTGTTTACGGCAATAATACTAATGATATAGACATCACCATCGAACAACTTCCCCTCTACCCCGGTGCACTTGTCTTTGACGGAGTAGACGATTGGGCGGGATGTGACAACTTGCCATTATTGCCTAAAGAAAAAGGATATAGTATTATTGCATTGAGGAATTGGATAACACGATATGATGCAACTCAATATAAAAGACCTTTAATATCAAATCTTGACACAAATGATGAAGGCGCTTTTTTAATTGAATATAGAAAGGATGAAAATGTAAATGACGTTACGGGATCTTATAATAGTTTTACAGATGTATATATTGATGATAATAACCCTATTACATGGCAAACATCAAGTAGTTACAATGGTCAAATAATAAAAAAAGGAACATCTAAATCTACTAATAAGCTGTGTATTTGTAAAACTTATTTTGGCCAATTAAGTAATTATGCCAATGCTGCCATTTGGGAAATAGTCATTCTCGATCATGATGCCACCGAAGAAGAACTGACCAAGATCAAAGACTACTTCGTTAAAACCTATCCCTGGCTCTTTCCCGACCAGGCATGGACAGTGGTAGGCAAAACCAACGAGGACGAAGATCGTGCTACTATTGCCAACATTACGGGCAATGGTAATAATCTTGTGCTGTCGAATTTGGGGTTTGCAGAAGGGAGTGGGTATGGGTTGTATGCTGAGAATTATGCTGGTGGTAGATGGGTTCAATCTACTGATAGAGCGGATTTAACTTGGACGAGTTATTCTGTAAATATAACTTCAGTTAAAGTTGCGTCTACACAGTTATATTATCAATCCTATCCTGAACAACCTTCTTTTATAGTTCCTTCTTATAAGATAAAAGTTTATGGACTGAAAGATGGTCAAACCCTATCTTATAGACAAGCAACTTCTGAAGGGCAACAATTATATAAAATATCAGAAGATGGAACTTATACATTACCGTCTTTTCCATTTAAAGCAAATGGAGATTGGTATGGATTTACCTTAAATAAGGTACAAGAATCCTGTGACATTACTATAGAGCAAATCCCCGAATACGAAGGCTACCTGGTTACTGATGGGGTGGATGATAAGATAACTTCGTCTACATTTGAAATGGGTAATGATTGGACTGTAATAGGAGATTGGGAGCTTATAAATACAGGGAAAAATGACAATGCTGGTATTGTAAAATTTAATAGTATAGTCATTTATAATTATAATCCAATACTTATTAACATAAAAAATGGTAGAAATAATTTGATTCCCGATCAAAATACCGTTAATGCAATTTGTTCTGATGGCAGGATTTATTCAAAAGACTGGAAAGAATCTATTTATAATGAAGAAACGGAATCTACCAGTAAAAATCTCTTAACTATAGGATATTCAGGTAACAGTTATACTAAAATTGCTTTCAAAAACTTAGCGATTTATCCTACAGTCCTTTCCAAGGAAGATTGTATAAAAGCATATAATTATTTACAAACCCTAAAATCAAAGTAATATGAAATTTATTATCATACCAAAAGAAGTATATGATTCCGTATCTGAAGAAAAGAGACGTGAATTAGGAATAGGCAGCCCAAGAGCGAGCGTAGATGGTTCTAAAGTTATTTTACACGTAGAACATTATGACCTTCTATTTAAGTCTTTAGACATGCAGGCTGATGACGAACCTCAATACCCGTATCTGGTATATGACAGCCCTTCTTCTGAGCTTGAATCTGTTCTTTCATCTAAAGAATGGGTGTCTGATGTTAATGACGAGTGTCTTTGATCTTGTTATGGTTGGGGTAATTACTATATTTGTAAAAAGTTGAATAATTAAAGCGTGTGGTAGCGTTATCTACCATATAATCATCATGTTTCAGATAATAATCGGATGCGTTTTGGCTAATATCCTTACGATAGCAATCATCGGTTTAGCCCTGTATTTAGTGTATCGTAAAAACGAAGATCGTTTAAAGGCTTTGGATTCTAAGATTGATCAGAAGGTTGAGGACGTAAAAAACAAGGTTGGTGCGGTGATGGACATCGTAGACCAGGTCAAGAAGTTGTTGGATAAAATTAACAAAAAATAAATATGGCAGAAATAGGTTATAACAGTAAATTCGAAGGCCAGGAGGTTGATTCCAGACTTGAGAATGTGGTGCAGGCTGCTCCTGGAACAGGTTCGGAGTCGGGGAAGGGAGGCCTCATCCCGGCTCCCCCTGCCGGAAGTCAGGACGGTAGCAAGACTCTTCTTAGTAATATGACATGGGGAGATCATGTAACAAAACAGTACATAGATGATGCTGTTTCGGCAGCAGGGTGGAAGAAACAGATTGTTAGCAAACTTCCTACTGTTGAAGAAGCGAAGGATAATGTCATGTATCTTGTAAAAGACGATGTGGCATCTACAGAAACTAAAAACGTGTATAACGAATATATTTTGGTTACTGAAGAAGGTGGAACTAAGGTGCTTGGATCACTTGGTATGGTAAGTACAGGAGTAGATTCATCTTATCTTGATTTATCCATATTTCCCAGTACTTCTGGAACTCTTGATGAGGATTCGTATGCAAAAGTTATAGATGCTTACAATAACAATATTACATTAGGTAAGCTTAGTTTTTATTATTTTTCTTTGGATTATTTTTTAGACAATGATAATTCTGAATTAAAAATAATAGCTGTTTTATTTAATAACACCAACTCAAAGGAAGACGTATCTGGATCTTATATAGACATTGAGATGGTAACTTATGTTGTTTCCCAAGATAAGACATATAGAGCTATAGCTAATACGGCTACGTTGTCTAATGACATGTTATCTTATTTGAAGTTTATGGCTAAGACTCCTAATGTTGTCACAACATTAGCAAGTTTGCCAATAGATGCTCATAATATCATAGCCAACGTAGCTTCCGCTACGAACCTGTCTATGGCCGTATCTGCTGAGGATGTTGGGAGGGAATGGCAGGTGTGGGTCAACAACACTACCGGCACAGACATCACGCAGCCGCTTCCTACCTCTGGCCTGTTCCAGAGCATGTCAGGCGATAGCGTAGTAGTACCTAAAAATAGTTTTATAGAATTAAGTATCTGGTATATTAATGATAAGTTAGTTATCAGAGTAGGTGAACAAGCTTAACAGAAAGGATAGAGTATGGTTTATGTAAATAAAAACGTAAAAGGTTTTTACTGGGAAGGATACGAGTTGGATTCCTCTTCTTACGAAGTAGGGTATTCTTACCAAGATTTCTTAGATGGTAAATGGGTTCAACTTGACTCCGATCAAGAAAAATTCCATCAAGACAATCCTGATGCGAGTGTGAAAGAAGTTATTGCCATGCAGCTTGACCCGGAGCCTCCTGGACCAACTGAAGAGGAGTTGCTTGCCAAGGCTAAGGATAAGAAAGTTTCTGAGGCCAGGGAATATGCTTATTCTGATGCTGTCCGCTCTTATAGCTTGGATGGTAAACAGATATGGTATAACAGCAGCATGAGGCAGAAGGTTAAAAACGATATTGATGTAGCAAAAGGGAGCGGGATATACACCGTATCTGTAGCAGATTCAGAATACGAGCTTGATATTGCTAATACGGCAATGAATGAAATGCATGTATATGAATCTGAATGCGATGATCGTACTGCTGCCATAGAAAAGGAAATAGCTTCTAAAATTGACAGGAGTGAAGTTGAATCTATGAAAGTGGATGAAGGATATCCTGAGAAGTTGGTAAGGACAAAGGATCAGATCATAGAAAAAAATAAGATCCTTGAAGCTAACGATCCGGAGAAGGTTACAGCCATGTACATGAGGGCGATGATCAATACGCCGGCTATGTTGGAGAATACTGACCAGAGTCTGGCTCTTAAGATAAAAGGATTGTATCCTATTTGGGATAAGGATGGAGTTTATGGCGACAAAGGTCTTCCTATGGGAACTGCTGTTGTAAAAGGGCAGCGTTTTCGTAGTAAAAACCAGCCTTCAGATTTGGATTGGACTTTGTTTGAAGTAAGGCAAAATCACAATCTACAAGCTGATTGGGTTCCTGGCCAGGGAGGTGGAGCCGAAAGTCTGTATATGGTTGTTCAAGAAAAGCATTCAGGTACGATAGACGATCCTATTCCTTGGGTATATAATTCTATTTTAGAGAATGGAAAGTATTACATTGACAAAGAAATTAAGTATCTTTGCATAAGAGATTCAGGCATTCCTTTGGCTTACGAGAATCTTTCTGATCTTGTATCAGCAGGATACGTGAGGGTTGTTTAGGTCGTAATTTGTTGTTAATGTTATGGATAACCCCTGTATATTTATTTATGCAGGGGTTTTTCTTTAATCCCGACTCTACTTATTTTTTATATCGGTAAGGTTCTGATTATCTTTGTGAAAAAGGTTAAGTTATGGAAAGAAGTGATATTATAAAAGAATTGAGTCAGTATTTTAGTATTGTTGAATTAGTTGGTCCTAAAGAATACGGAAGAGATAAAGATCTTTGCTGGAGGTATTTAAGAACTGAGTTGCTTCACACGATACTGGTTTTAAGGAAAGACATCTTGAAAACTCCGATGACGGTTAATACCTGGAAGTCGGGCGGAAGGTTTGATGAGCGTGGTTTTAGGAACAATGTCTCGGATATAGTAAAATCCAAGACCGTATCAGGGTCTTTGTACATCAGTCCTCACATGCTTGGGGCAGCTATAGATTTTGATGCCAAGGGTATGACGGCAGAAGAGACAAGGAATAAAATAATTCAGTCGCAGGATTTACTTCCTTGTCCCATTAGATTAGAATCAGGTACCAATTGGGTCCATATTGACGTATATGACTCTCTTGGAAGTAGCAAGAAAGTAACTATGTTCTAATATGGCTTATCGTTTTGTAGGAAGGATGAATTTAGAAAGTTTCTGGGCTTTTCTCATTTCCGGATTATCAGCATTGTGGATGAATTTCCAGGAGATTCACCACCTTATATATTCTATATTGTTTATATTAGCTATAAATCTTTTGTTAGCTACTATAAAAAGTATCAAGCACTGCTATATCCGAAGAAAGAGAAAGAGACCTTTTAAGATATTGACATGCATAAGCGAAATGGGAGTTTTGAAAATTCTTCTTGAGTTCGCGGCCTGTTCTTTCGGGTTGTTTACCATATCCGGAATGGACCTTATTATGTCTATGGGAGGGCATAAATCCCCAGAGTTTATAGACATGCTTCTTCAGTGGATTACAATATTTGCCTTAATATTATACGGTGGAATGGCATTCAAGCGCCTCGGTGACCTTGCACCTGATTTAATGATAGTAAAAGGCGTTAAGTATTTCTTTAGCAAAGTAAGTTGGTGGCAAAAAGTTCCATTCGGAGAAGAGCTTAAAGAAGGTATTAACAACGGTGATATACAAGAGCTTTTAGACGAAGATAAGGAGGGTAAAAGATGTGTTTGCAAAAAATGAGAGCCGGGCATGTGTTAGGAGTTCTTCTACTGTGTTTTATATCTTTCTTATTTGGTAAAACATGCAAGAAGAAAGAAATAATACACGATATAGAAATAGATACGGTAATAGATACCATTATCCAACCTATTCCTGTTCCTCAGTATATAGTTGACGTAGGGGAGGTAGAAACACCTTTCCCTATGGATGCTATAGTTAAAAAAGATACGATAAAAGACACTGTTTATATCAATATACCAATACAGAGAAAAACATACAACACAGATGATTATCGGGCTGTTATAAGCGGATACAGACCTAATTTAGATACGATGATCATCTACCATAAAAAAGAAATAATATACGAAAAGAGCCGGCGATGGGGCATAGGACTGACGGCAGGGTATGGAGTTGGGCGCGAGGGCTTCTCCCCCTACTTAGGCGCTGGAATCTATTATCGGATATGGTGACAATCACCTCACCTTTTATTTAATGTCCAATAGTTTAAACTTTTATCACCTCATTTACTTATCTTTGTAGAAAAAGATAAGGTATGAACTATATCGATATTTTACCACAGATAAGAAATAACATTTTCTATGTCAGGATAGTAATGACCGACTACGATGTAGAAAATCAGATGGTTATTAGAATAGTAGCCAGAAGAAATGACGGCCTGTACAAGACGGAAGTAGTGCAGTATCCAAATGAAGGAACTGATTACAACGGAGAAATCATAGTTCCTATGTTTGGTATGGCTAAGTCGTTGGTAGCCCAAATAGTAGGAGTCAAGATAAATGGTACTGAGGTACGTGTTAATAGTACTGAAGTAGAGGGAGCTGATATAACAGCCAGATACGATGATTCCCTTACCAGAATGGGATGGGAGGAGAGTATGAATAACATCCATCTTGATTTTGAGGTTATAAGCACAAACAATCCTAAAACGCTTCGCATAGCTGATCAGTCTGAATGGGGGATATTGGCAGACAGGCCGGCTATTATAGAGATCGTACCACCTGAAGATGAGAATAAGTATGTTTATTATCTTGGTAAGAATCAGTTGAATGTATTCAATAGTAAGACCCTTGGCATAAATCCGGGTCGCGGAAATGATTTTGAAAACCTGAAAGATGGTATATACGATATTACCATAAAAGGCAGTCCTTCCTCTTATTCATTTAACAGAAAGTATTTAAAAACAGATCTGATCCGTCTTAACATAGATAAGGTATGGGCCAGGTCAACTGTGTTATGTGATCATGAGGATGATGACGTTATTGACAAAATAAAAGAAATAGAGTTTCTTCTGGCTGCGGCTGAAGCTAATATGAGATTAGGGAATTTTGAAAACGTAAAACAATTATATGAAAAAGCATCTAAATTGATTTATGTTCTCAATAATTGTGAAAATTGTGGTTGTAAAATATAATCAATTAAATATAAGTGAATTATGGGATGCGGATGTGGAAGAAGCAACATTGCTTCTGTTAATAAAAGTCGGGCTATAAAGCCTCAGTCGAATACGACACCTAAAGCTGATTCTAATGTGGCTTGTATTCAGAAATATGATGAACTTGCTGTATTGGACAAGAAAATTATAGACCTTCATCGCAAGTTCAGGTTTGTAGGAGGTGTAAGTAAAAGGTATGCTGATATTCAAAAGCTGGTAAGAGGCTGGATCGTTAATTTGAAGAACGAGTGCCCGGATCCTGATGATCTTGCTACTTATTCTGAATACATAAATAAAGAATACGCCAGGTATTTTACCTCGAAGTGATATGGCAGCTACCGGAAGTACACAGCAAATTCTTTTCCCTTCATCTTACTTATGTGAGTGTGCTGATCGTTTTATAGCATGTAAGGCTGATCAGTATCTACAATATCATAAGTATAAGGTAGGTATCAAGCCTGATATGGATACGGTTCTTAAAATAGATCGTATGAGAAGAATCGTATGTGAAGGGGAATGCGGGTTGTGTCCGGATGAGATTCAGAAATTTAAAGAAGAACTTAATAAGATCTTGTCATGAAAAAGATGTATTACAACAAAGAATACAGAAAAGCTTTCAAGAAATCGGACTGTCCGGAAGATCTTGGTTCTGAAGAAATGTTTATCGTTCATGAGGCTGAATTTTGTTCGGATATAAGCCAAGATGATGCAGATAGGAAAGCGGAAGAGTTTGCGGATAAAGAAGGTCCGTTGTATGCTAATAAAGTAGGTGGCTGTTGCGAGGTATATTATAACACAAGACAGGAAGGTGATTTCTTTAAAAATGATTGTCCTGATGGTCAAAAACAAGAACAACCTACACATCATGTGATAGAGGCCGGGCGTGTATGGTCTAAGTTTAGTACCGAAATAGCCAACTACGAAGCTGCGAAGATTCTTGAGCAAGAAGGGCAGGCTGCCGCTAACGAATCTGGAGTATGTAAAACCGTTTATTACAACGAAGATCAACATGGTTGGTTTAGTAAACGTTGTAAGGAAGGATGGAAGGCTCCTGAGAAATACAGGAGGATATACGCTGGTACCGTAACGTCTTTCATTAGCGTTGATGATGCCAATGAAAAGGCTAAGAAGATACTGGAAGAAGAGGGCATGAAATGGGTTAATGAAAATACCAAATGCAAGCCTGTTGTTGATGAATGCAAATTTGATTTTTGAAAATGAGCAACGTAAAATTTAATCCGACAGAAGGTGAGAATGATAAACTGGTGTCGGTGTTTTCTGAAATAAATGAAGGTCTTGATACGACTTTGAATTACACTATTTCCGATGAAGGGAATAAGGCTAAGAAGAACATCGTCGTTAATCAAGTTGGTAAAAGGGAAAAGTTTTTATCGAAGAAAGGGGAGGAATCTGAGCCTTTTGTTTTGTCTGATGGTAATACTTTCAACGTTCTTAAAGAAGGTGCTTCAGGATCGGCATCCGCTTGGGCTGAGGATCAGCTTCCTCCAGAAGCCACAGAATCAGTTGGCGACAAAAGCCTTCTCCCTTCTTGGGATTTTTATCTTATAGACATGACTCAAAATACCGGAGACAAAGTGCGTCCGGTAGGAAAGCTTCGTAAGAATAATCTCCTTAGATTTGAAAACGGAGATTTTGCTCCTACGGTGGGCATAACCGAGGAAATGAGAGCCGAATGCGATGTGGAACTGTATTTGGATAGCGGTCATAAAAATAAGTATTGTGATGCCGGAGCATTTGACGCTAAGGCTTTTTACGAAGAGTATGGTATTGGTCAAAAACTTTATAATGTATCAGGGTCAGAGGTAAGGATTTTAAGACCTTGGGAGACTACTTCAAAGAATTATAGCATATTCTTAGGATGTAGCAAGAGCCTGTATGTAGCTGATAAAGTAGTTGGAAAAAGTGGAAAAATATGGTCTGGGGTGTACGACGCAGACACGGTCCCTATGCTGGACGGACTTGACCTGCGCCAGACGTGCCCCGTGCTGCCTCCCACAGCCTTATCTCCTGGACCGGTATGTACAGTAGACTCCAAGGCAAGATCTTTCTTTTTCTTGTATGAAGGAGAAACAAATTGTAAATCCGGAGCCGGAATTGGTAACGCCTGCACAATGTTTCTAAATGGAAGAACTTATCCGAGATGCAATGATGTAAATCAAATCAATATAGCTAAGTATTCGAGGGCTAATAACGTAGATACTGAATCTTCTTATCCTTTTTCAGAAGGTGGATTTTTGACTTTGAATGCGTATATCATATACCTTGAAATGTTGTACGGTACTAAATACTTAGTTAATCCAGACACTTTCGGTTCCGGAATATCAAGTAATAACGGAATAGGTAATGATGTCAATTATCGCAAATACGGAGGAGTGAAATACCGTAAAAAAGGAGAAGAGTCGTGGCTGTATGGAGCATGGGCTACAAATGCTTCTATTATCCATTATGAACCTACTAAAACAACTCATTTTTCTAACCTCATAAATTCAGAGTATTCTAAAGAACAGTGCATGGAAAGCCAGATGGCGGCTTCTTTTGCATTTGAAACAGGAGTAGAGGAAGGATCAGAGTTTGATTTTTATGGAGGAAAATACTGGTATAAGAACGTCCAGGGAGCCAATAGTATGGCTGAAGGTCATATGAATGTTATTGTGTTTAAGGAAATGACTGGTACCATATCGGCCTTAAACGAAAATGACGAACCGGCAGAATTTGATTTGGAAGTTATCTTAAGGATGTCTTTGTACGATGGCATGAATTTGTCTGGAGATGTCTTTAGGTATTGTGGAGGAGGATACGAACAGGTAGGGACTTGTTTAAATGACCCTAATGTTACTCGTATAGGTAATACTATTGATATCTATATAGAGCCAGATCAAAAGAAATGGACATATGAGAAAAGGTCTACTATAAATAATGGTGAGGTTTTTAATTTTGAATCTAAATATAAAAAGATAGCAACTACCCAAAATTTAGGAGATAGTTATGCTTTACACCGTATCCCTTATACCGGATGGAGGGATAAAAAAGGGGGAAGTATAGGATCAGGAGAATGTTTTTATACATGGGACAATTGCTACTGGGCTTCAGCTATCGGCATAAAGTCCAGAGTGGCTGCTCGTTTCGGCGGTTTTGCGATCCTTGGCTATTGTTCGCCTCGTTATCTGCATGCGTATCACGCCGCTTCTGATACGGCTCGCAACTCTTGCGGCCTTGCCCAGTTGTTATTAGACGTCAGTCAGCCGCAGGCCTGAGGGGTTGCATCCCTCTGATGGCGCAGCCATCATAAGCGCAGCGCTAAGGCGCAGCCTTATATACTATATCACGGCGCAGCCGTATCTTGTTAATATAATATTTTATAGCTGTCTCTTATACACATCTCCGAGCCCACGAGACTAGGCATGATC
>ENA-OYXK01000476-OYXK01000476.1-human-gut-metagenome-genome-assembly--contig:-NODE-476-length-20565-cov-7.521794_pt1 | contig 20565 bp, 14 predicted proteins | sample MGYA00244215_ERZ653417 | MGnify/ENA primary metagenome ERZ653417 (study PRJEB26926, sample SAMN06164905) | human gut metagenome | biome: ENVO:00009003; feature: ENVO:2100002; material: ENVO:00002003... | reverse complement strand
GAGCAACAAGGTTTCCACCCTGCTGGGCTTTCAGGACTTCTCCCAGCTCAAGCGTGACTACGGCGACAAGGAGGCCGCCGTAGTGATGAACACCGTCGGCAATATCTTCTCCGGGCAGGTGGTCGGCGAGACCGCCAAGACCCTTTCCGAGCGTTTCGGCAAAATCTTGCAGAAGCGGCAGAGCATCACCATCAACCGCGAGGACAAGTCCACCTCCATCAACACGCAGATGGAGAGCCTTATCCCGGCGAGCAAGATATCCACGCTCACGCAGGGCATGTTCGTGGGAGCCGTCGCCGACAATTTCAGCGAGCGCATCGAACAGAAGATTTTCCATTGCGAGATTGTGGTGGATGCCGGGAAGGTCAAGCGTGAGGAACAGGCTTACAAGCCTATACCCGTCATCACGGACTTTACCGATGCCGACGGCAACGACCGCATGAAGGAGATGATTCAGGAGAACTACAACCGCATCCGTGCAGAGGTGCGGCAGATTGTCGCCGACGAGTTGCAGCGTATCCAGTCCGACCCGGAACTGCAATACCTCTTGCAGAACAAGTAACACGCCGCAGGCGAAAAAAGGAAAATCCGTAACGCTCCAATGTGAAATGTTACGGATTTCCTTTTTATTTATCGTGCGTTATTTAATTAAATGGTCTGAAAAGCTTTCCATTTCTCAGGTATGCGTAAATCAAAATCTGCCTTTTCAAGATGCACCACATCGGGCAGGATACATTGCTTGAAACGGCTTTCATATTGCTTCATTTGGATAGGTTTTCCCATACCCATTGTAGCAAGGTTGCTTGAATACTGATAAGGTGGAAAATAGATGAAAACCTTTTGGCGGGCTTCTGTAGCAAGTTCGATAGCGGGTATCATGTCGCTGTCGGCAGATACGACAATGGATATGTCGCAGTTCTTCTGATAGGCATCGGCTACAATCTGTGTGGCAATCCGTACGTCCGTTTCTTTTTCCTCATGGGTGTGGATGATATTACCGCATTTGAAACAGGTTATGGATTTTTTCAGATACTTGCCCAATATCAGCTTGAATTTCGGATTTTCCCGGTTGGCTTGAAAAAAGGCGTTCTGACGCAGGCTTTGGTCTATGTCATCAGGTTTCGCCGAAAAATATTTTACGGCGACAAGCTCTTGGTCGGGACGCATGAACATCTCGAACAGCTTGACAATATCCAGCCAGTAATATTTCTTCCACTTTGCATTGCTTTTTAATCCAAAATAGAAATTGAAGCCGTCAATATAGACGATGACCCGTTGTTTCTGTCCCATATTTCAGTTGTATAGATAAAAAATAAGCCACCTTTTTAGGGGTGGCGAGCCTTAGTATTTTCCACCTAAGGGCGATATTCTATTGCAAAGATACAATTTCTATTTGACAAGACAAACATAGAAGGGACTTTTTTATCTTTTTCGCAATAAATCAAGTCAAATTTATATCATATTGGCTTTTTTCAGTATGGCACGGGCTGTCTTTACCTGCTTGCTGAAGTCGGTCTTCTCCTTGCTTTTGTAGGCTTTGTTCGCTTCCTTCACGAAACGCTCTGCCTCTTTGCCTCTCAGCGTAGGGATTGCTTTAATTTCTAATGCCATAATATATTGTATTATAATTGTTTCTGCAAAGGTAATCAATTTTTTGCAGACTATGATGCCCGTACCTTGTTTTCTTATCTTTTCCGCATCCGTTCCCGTTCCTCGTCCTCCAGCATCCTGCGGTTCAGCTTCTCCGCCGCCTTGTCAAAGAAATACGTGCGGCTCTCGTTTTTCCGTCGCTTGATGTCCGCATAGGTGTTGTAGCACTGGCTTTCCTTTATTTCCATGCCGAACACCTTGCAGAAGCCTTCCAGCAGTTCCTTGATACTCGGTTCACCCTCGTTTACCAGCTTCATGGCATCCAGTCCGTAAATCAGCTCCACCAGTTCAGCCATACTTCCCGTCCAGCGCATGGAAGGGGCATTGACAGGCATATCTTCTTTCTTTTCGCATCCGGAGTGGACGGTGGTGGGCGGTGGCGGAACCTGTGGGCGGTTGGCGCAGATATGCTTCTGTATCTTGCGCATGAATGACAATGCCTTGCGGACATATATTCCGATGACGCAGTCCGTGTCATGCAGTAGCCGGTAGTGTTGCAGTTCTGTTTCTGTATAGCTCAATGCGAGAAAGGGATGGCAGGATGGTGATATTTCCGTGCATAAGGATATGACTGCCATGATGAAATCGTTATATGCCGCATCCATTCCTGTGCTGTTGCCATTACTATTTATCTGCCGGAAAAATTCGGTTCTTGTCAATATAAGATGTTCCATTGTTTCTGTCTTTACGTTGTTACACTTAGGTTAAAGTGTGCGCACATAAATAGTAACGGCAAATGGAAGTCCATTTCCCCCGAAATAGATGCCATATACTTTATAAACAATTGATATGTAGCGATATAAAAATGAAATATTTTTTCAAGACAGAATTAATGGTTTTCAAAAAGCGTTCAGAAAGCGAACAACTGCTTATTTTCGGAACATTCTGCCTATAAAATTTGTGTTTTTCTGCCGGGTATCGGCTTCGCACTTGCGATAGACGGCTTTTATTGAACCGTCTTTGTATGTTTTCACTTCACAAGTCCATTTGCTTTCTGGCAGGTCGGACAGGAACAGGCGGTAGCCGTTACCCGCAATGACCGGTATTGTGCATAGGATGATTTCATCCACTTGGCGGTATCGTATCATGCCGTTGATGATACCTGCCGTTGTAGCGTTGGCTTCTATGAAGTAAACGGAATGGGACGGGCTGTCCTTCACCCAGTCGGACAGCAGGGTGAGGGGCGTGTTCTCATCCAAAAGATGGGCGGTTTCTTTCATTTCCGTGATTCCAAACCGGTCTGTCATGTTCGTGTCGGCGAGCCATTGTTTGGCTTCCGCCGAACTGTCTGTAAGGCAGCCATCCATCGTAAGGACGGCGAATAATACAACTTTTCCCATTCGGTCTTTCTTTTTATGCGACCGGAAGCCGTCAAACAAAAATAGCGTGCAAATCACGCTACTTCTGGTGATGGCTCTGGAAAGCCGGACAGGAATCACGTAAATGCACGCTATGCCAAGGCATAGCATAAGCATCACGCAATCGTATCCTGTCGTTCAAATTTTCCAGATTCTCACCAGATGCGCCTTGCGGTCTTATTCTATACTATATGTTCATCGGAGTGCGGAACTTGCGCCTGTAACCCCGAATATCTCAAATGTTACTACAAAGGTAACTTTTTTACTCGAATATCCTTCATGTTCCTTTTGTTTTTTATTCAATACCGTATGCTTTCAGTTTGTTGTACAACGTAGTGCGTCCGATGCCGAGCAGTTCAGCAGCCAACGAACGGTTGCCGTCCGCCTGTTTTAGAGCACGGATTATCTGCTTCTTTTCCATTTCCATGTTCTTCAGGGACAATGACGTTTCGCCGGATAACAGAGATTCTTCAAAATTCAGTTTGTCAGCCGTTATCATATCCCCATCGGTGAATAGCACCGCCGAGCGTACCGCCCCTTTCAGTTCTCTCACGTTACCGCTCCACGGATGGACGAGCATCCGCTTCCTTGCTTCCGCATTAAAGCCTTTCACCCGTTTGCCGAACTCTCCGTTAGCAAGTTCACGGAAGAACTCCGCCAAAGGCATAATATCCTCATGGCATTCACGTAATGGCGGTATGTTTAGTGTATATTCCTTAATCCGATGGTACAAATCCTGACGAAAACGCTTTTCGGCTACTGCTGATTGCATATCCTCGTTGGTGGCAGTGATTATGCGCACGTCCGCCGTCTTTTCCTTACTGCCACCTATGGGTCTGTACCGTTTGCTTTCCAATGCCCGGAGCATCATCTGTTGTACTTCGGGCGGTAGGTTACCTATCTCGTCGAGGAACAGTGTACCTTCGTCGGCTTCCCCCCAATAGCCTTTCCGCTTGGTGTCCGCACCAGTGAATGCTCCTTTCTCGTGTCCGAATAGGGCTGATGCGGCAAGCTCCTTCGACAACAGGCCGCAGTCCACAGCTACAAAGGGCTTGCCTGCCCGTTTGCTCATCATGTGTATTTTTTCGGCGATGTGTTCCTTGCCCGTTCCGTTCTCACCCAGCACCAATACGCTCATGTTGGTTGGTGCAACCAATCTTATCTTGCGGTCTATCTCACGGAAAGCCGATCCCTGCCGTTCGTGTATGGGCGTTTCGTGCCGTTTCATCCTTTCCCGTAAGGTTTTCAGGAGTGGAGGCAGACTCATTTCCAATAGGTTTTTGGGAATGAAGTCTTCCGCACCCAACTTTAGCGACCTGACGGCGATGGGGATTTCACCGTACTCCGTCATAATGATGTATGGATTATTCCTGCCTTGTTTCCGTAGCTCCTCCAGCAGAATGATGCCGTCACCGTCAGGAAGGCGCATGTCGGAAAGCACGATGTCGTCCTCACACATTTTGGCAAACAGTTTGCGTGCCCCGTTACAGGTGGATGCGCTGACGGTCTGGTAACCTTTGCTTTCCAGCAACCTGCATACATAACCGGAAAAAGTGAGGTTGTCCTCCACTACTATTATTCTTCCCATTGTTCCGTCTCCTTTCTTGCCAATTCCACAATCTGCCTGCCTTGTGCCAATACCTCACTAACGGCTGCATTTACCTCGCTTTCCGATATGCTTCCCTTATGGATTGCTTCATACAGCATCATCAATGGCTGTTCAGCTTTCATCAGCATCCACGAGCTTCTAAGATGATGTACCCAACTATCAAGTGCTGCTATGTCCTTTGCTACCGCCGCTTTCCGAACTTTATCCATTTCTTTCTCCGTTTCAGCAGCCAGCCGTTCCAATGTCCGTTTTCCGTCACCGAAGGCGAGCAATGGCGAAAGGTCGGGTTGCCGCCGGAGTTTCTTCCTGACACACCGCCCTATGACATCCAGTAGTTCGCCGATGGAGAACGGCTTGGGGAGCATCGCCGTGAACCCTTGCGATACAAGTTCCTCCTGCGTAATATAGCCTGCCGCTGTTGCCGCTACCACAGGGATGGTCTGGGAGTTGCCAATTTCCGATGTGCGCAGGAGTTCCAATACCTCGTAACCGTTCATCTCCGGCATCTTCAAATCAGTTATCAGCAGGTCATAATCCTTGCCACGCATCCTGTCCGTCAGTTCACCGACATTCAGGCAGGCACCACACTCCACACCGTTCTGTACGAGCATACCGCGCATCATATCGAGTATTACTCGATCATTGTCCAGCAGGATGACAGAACACTCCGGTACAGTTTGCTTTTCAATATTTTTCTGGCTATCAGATATTTTCCCAGCTTCAGGAAGTGGCAGTTTAATAGTAAAGCGGCTTCCTTTTCCTTGTACGCTCTCCAACAAAATACTCCCTTTCATCAGCTCGACAAGTTGCTTGACAATGGAAAGTCCAAGACCAAAACCGTCCTGTGTGACGGCATTGCCGAGCCGCTCGAACGGCTTGAATATCTCATTTCGCTTATCCTCGCTTATGCCGGTTCCGGTGTCTTCCACCACAAGGGAAAACTGTCCGTTTTTGTATGTCGTGGTAAGGACAACCGTTCCTTTCGGGGTGAACTTGATGGCATTGGACAGCAGGTTGCTGCCAATGTTCAGTATGCGGTTCTTGTCACCAGTGACCACTTCAACCGCATGGCTGTTTACATTCAACGTAAGTTTCTTTGCTTCAGCCAACGGAGTAAACTCCATTTCAAGCGTTTCGGCAATCGTATTCAACTTGAAAGGACGGGGATTTATGGTTACTTTTCCATTGTCCAGACGGAAATACTCCAACAGGTTGTTTATCATGAACGCCATGCGTCCGGCAGATTCACGTATGGCTTCCGTGTGGTGTATTCTTTCTGCATCATCCTTGTCCTGCATGACCAGTTCCGCATTTCCGATGATGGCAGTCAGAGGTGTACGCAGTTCATGACTTACGTTCTGTATGAGATTGCGCCGCAACCGTATCAGTTCTTTGTTTTTGTTATCACTCACTTGTAATTCTCCAATGAGCTTTTCTCGTTTCTTCTTTTCATGGGCGTTACGCTTAAGTTCCCGATGTATTGTAAAATAGGACAAGAACAATAGAATGATAGCTGCTGATATGGTAGCCGTGTATAGACGCACAGATAAATTTTGTGCTTCTGTTATTTTCTGTTCCCTCTGCTGAAAAGCAGTTTGTGCCTGTCTGTCAAGGTCGCTGACAAGACGGTTCAGTTGAGTGTTCAATGTCCGGTTGCGTGTACGCAGGCTATCGGTGTATGCTTCCATTTCTGCCTCTTGTTTCCGTTGCAGGGCAATCAGGCTGTCGCTGAACTCGTGCAGTTCTTGGGCTGACGGAAGTACCTGCACGGTCTTTTTGCCGCCGAAGAAACCTGCGATGCCTTTTTTCTTTTGTTGTACGGTGCGTACACGGGTCGCACGTTTCGCTACTTCGGGCAGATGGTTTATAAGAAGGCTGTCGGCTTCTTCCTGCTGTTCAAATACCAACATGATATGCCGCAGATGTTCCTCCTTGTTTTGTAACATGGAGCGCAGGGTATCAATCTGTGCCTGCTGTACGAAATCTTTGCAATAAGTTTTCAAAGACTGTAACAGACTGTCTGTTTGCTTCCGTTGAGTATGATAGTGCAGGTAGTCTACCTTTTCCCAACTGATAACACTTTCTCCCGACATGGCAAGTCTTGTAATATAAGTATGTGCGATAACCATGTTCTTGCGTATTTTGCTTATCTCGACACTTTCCAATTCGATTTCTTGCATCCGTTGTCGTTCATGTATCAAAATGGCAGCCATGCTGCCGATGACCGCCATTAAGATGATGTATCCGAAAAGGATTTTTATTTGTAAATTCTTTTGTATCATTATCGTTTCATTCAATAATAGAACTCATGATACACCTCGAAGTACATGATGCCCCGCTCTTGTAAGAAACGAATTTTGTCCTCCCTTGCCAGCCAGCCGATGGCAGAAGCCAGTTCCAGCGGGTTCAGCCCTGTAGCTTTCACGAGTTCTTCCCACGAACATCTGTTGTTATGCAACACGCGCCAGACGATACCGGCGTTTTCTCCTATCCGTTCCTTGTTCATGCGCTTAAAGATTGAGGGGTATTGATAAGGGTTTCTCTGTAACGCTTGGGCGACATGCCTTTCTGTGCCTTGAAATACTTCCCGAAGAAGGATGCGTTCGGAAAATTGAACCGATAGGCTATTTCCTTGATGGAGATTTGTGTATGGCATAACATGTGCTCAATTTCCCGGATGGTTTCCTCCCGTATCCATTCGGTCGGGGTTTTGCCGCTAACAACCTTTACCACGGTGGTCAGGTATTTGGAGGAGATGCACATCTTGGAAGCGTAGAATGCCACACTTCTTTCCCAACGGTGATGCACGAACAGCAAGTCCATGAACCGTGCGTACAAGGCATCTTGCGAGGACTTGTAGAGGCACGTGCCCTTGGCGAAATGATTGATGCGTGCCAATAGGTGCCCCTCTTTCATCAGTCGCCCGATGGCGGTGGACAGTTCCGTGAAACCCAATCCGGTGGATTTCTCCAGTTCGTCGAAAGAAAGGTTACCACCGTTCTTTTCGATAGCAGCTAACACGATGGTGGTTGCAGAGTTTTTATCGTCCATATATTTCGATTTTTTATGAGTTTGTAGGATAGTTTTTTGTCCTTGTTTTCAACACCCTTACAAGGAAGAAGAGGTATGGTCAAATAGACCATGCATATCAATGACTTGCTCTTCTTCTCAAAAAAGTTTCTCATTCAAATTTTAATTTTAGGAACATCTTTAGATATTCATCTACTCCGACAGGTTTATGCCCCAACAATTTTTCCATATCCGTTTCCCGTGCATGAAATTCATTAGCTGCCATTGCCTGACCAAATAAAAGGATTGCATGTAAAGCCGTTTCCGGGAGTTTGCCTACCATTTGCTGGAGATAATTCTCGAAAGTAGGGTTATGATAGCGTATTTCCTTTCCTGTCAAGTAGGAAGCGACTCTCGCTATGTCATAAAAGCTGTAACTTTCCGTATTGGAAATGTTGTATGTTTTTCGTTTGTGTTCATCAACGTCCAGAACCACATTGGCTATAACGGCAGCGATGTCACTCCGTGAAACAAAGGCTATCTTCCCGTTTCCAGCCGGGAAATAAATACCTTTCTCCATAAAATAATTTCCCATATATCCGGCAATATTCTCCATATAAAGGTTGTTTCTCAATATGGTATAGTCCATACCGCTCTCCATGATGAGTTTTTCTGTTTCAATATGGTCGCGGACAATAGGGCGCAAATAGCTTCCACCTTGAACGGAACCGGTATAAATGATATGCCTTACACCATTCCTGCAAGCCATATCAACCACGTTTCGATGCTGTTTCATCCGATGCTGCATGTCATTTCCTGAAATAAACACCAAGATGTCTATCCCATGCAACGCTTCCGATAAAGCGTCAGGGTCTTCATAATCTGCCATGCGGCAGGTAATCTTCCATTCCTTCAGGCGGGAAGTGTCGGATGTTTTTCTTACTAATGCCGCAATATTGTCGGCATTCACATTTTTCTTTAGCAGATGTTCTATAACCAGACTGCCTAATTGCCCGGTCGCTCCTGTAATTAAAATCATAATACTTCTTTTTTTAATGGGTTTGTTCAAATCTAATTATAGTATAAAAACTTATCCATATTCTTTTATCGTTTCTTTTGGATAAGGCAACACAAGCACGAAAACGATACAGCCTATGATGTAGAATATTGTCCATCCGCACACCTCCTTTAATGAGGCAAGTGTCGCCTGTACCTGTATGCGGTTTTTTAGGGAGGATGCCGCCATGGTTGTTGCCTCTTCCCGGCTCTTACCTTGTGCCATTGCTCCTTGCAAAGAGGCCGTATAGCTTGCATTGGTTTCCGGATTCAATGCATCCATATCCGTGCTTAGCCGGGTCACGTAATGCTGTTGCCTTTCATTTAACCAATTACTGTACAAGCTCGCACCGACAGTCGGACTGATGACAGACCGTGATACCATCAGCACGAAAGCCCATGTAGTAAGCAGCCGGGAAGGCATACGCTTGATGCCATAAGTGACACACATGGCATAGAACACAAATAGGCCGAGGGAGCGTAAAATGACAGGAAAGATCAGGTTCTCATAGGTCTCTTCGCTTTGAAAATGAAAATACATATAGACATTGGCCGCCAACATACATGCGAATCCCAAAGCGAATACATACCGGATGTGTACATCCTTCTTGGTAAACAGCAGGCAGCACACGAATCCTATCGCATAACCGATAAATCCCCAATTACCCAAATTGGCACTCTTGACATTGTCCGCTTCCATGGCCACTCCCATCAACATATTGACAAACACTGAACTTGAATTGGCTATCATGGAAAGGAAGAACACGATTACGGCTATCACTACATACTTGCGCCGGAAGATTTCGATGTGGAAATAACTCTGTTTCGTGTTTGTCTCCAAACAGATGAACACACCTGCCGATAACAAAAAAACAATCAGGCATAAGCGCATGACATCACTGGCGAACCAGTCCAGTGTCTTCCCATAAATAGCCATGAAACAAAACGACAGCAACATCAAAGAGGCGCAAACCATATCGCCGAAACGCTTCATGTTGAGGTTGGCGGCTACGGGATTTTTTTTGTATTTCATGGTGAAAAACACCAGTGCGGTAGCGATGAGCAACAGCATGTTCATGAAGTAATACACATACTGCCATTTGTATTCATAAGCCAATCTTGCGGTGAGTGAAGAGCCCCACAGCGAAATGCCCAGCATGAAAAGGTAGAAAGGCACGCGGACATAGGTTTTCATCTTATCCAGCTTGTCCACGACTTCCGGCGACGGGTCGCCAGCTGCGAACTGCCCCATCGGGTCGTTCCCAGTGATGTATTGGAACATGCAAAACAAGTTGTTGAAAAGTAAGATGATGCGCAAAATCCCCATCAGGAAACAGCACAACATCAGCAGCCACATATATTCAGTTACCGCGCACACGTAACTGAACACCGTCATAGCCGTGAAGCCTGCCATGTAAACCAGCTTGGGGCGGCGTATCAACAGATATTTCACCATAAAAGGTGCGAACACGGTAATGCCTATAGCCGATGCGATACTGGAGTATTGGATATGTTCGGGCACTATACCCAGTCCGCTTGCCATGTCCGTACTGTTGCTGGTGTAAATGCCGCTGACAAACAGAATGGGCACAAATAGCAGGATGAATATCAATATCCCCAACCATCGGGGTACCCAGTCGCGAAACAGATATTGGTCTTTCTTCATAACAAGCCTGTGTTAGCGTTTGATTTTTGCACGGACTTCTGCCATCATTCCGGCAGCCAGCTTATGGTTGTCTTCATCGGACAGCCCGTCAAAATCTATACGGACTGGAATGCGTTGCTGAATCTTCACAAAATTTCCGGTGGAATTGTCTGCCGGAACCAACGAATACTTGGAACCTGTGGCATTGGCGATAGCCGTCACATGCCCCTTGAATGTCTTACCTTTGAAAGCGTCCACTTTTATTTCCACTTCCTGACCGACATAAAGGTTCTCCACTTGAGTTTCTCGATAATTGGCGATAATCCATTTCCGGTTGTCCGGGATGATGTAGGTAATGTTCTGTCCAGCACTGACCAGTTGCCCGTCTTCCAATGCCCTGCGGCCTAACCATCCGTCACAGGGAGCGACAACCACCGTATAAGAAAGATTCAGGCTCGCCATATCAACTGCGGCTTGGGCACGCAGGATGCTCGCTTCCGCATTTTCCTGACGTTGGCGCACCTCGTTGACATTGGATGAAGCTGATGCCTTTTGCTTCTCCAACGCTGCAAGCCCGGCTCGTGCGGCATCAAGTTCCGTCTTGGTCTGGTCTACCTGCACAACGGTTGCGGCATTACGCTCCAGCAAATTGGTATATCGTTTATAGTCGCGCTCCAATTTGGCTATTCTGACTTTTGCCTGTTCGATGGAGGCATCAAACACATTCGTATTTAGCAAGGACGTTTCCAACGTATTTGCCATGACCTTTTTCCCGCTTTGGGCATCCAACAAGGCGGCTTGTGCTTCCATCAGCCGGATACGGTACTCATGGTCGTCAATGACGAGCAGTGTGTCACCTTTATGCACAAATTGATGCTCCTGAAAACAAATCTTGCTGACATAGCCCGATACTCGGACATTTATCGGCGATAAGTATTGTTCCACTTGTGCGTCGTTGGTCGTTTCATTCGTCTTATAATCGCCGAACAGCAATATAGCCTCATAAATGCCGAATCCGATAACTATCACCCCTATTGTGCTCAATATCCAACGCAAGGAGCGAAAGGTATGCAATTTTCTCAATTTTTCCGTATATTCTTTTGTTGTCATAATCATCTCTTCATTTAAGTTATTTAGTAAGTTCATTCAATCTGCCGGAAAGTCGTAAAAGGGTCAGTTCCGCCAATTTATAATTGTAGAAAGCGTTGATACAGTTGTTCTGCGTATTGCTTATGTTGATTTCGTCTTGCAACAGGTCGGTCATGGACGAAAGCCCCTCTTTGTATTTGTCCACAGTCACATCATAGATGTTACGGGCCAGTTTATAATTGTCCGACTGCTTCCGAAATGTCCGCAAGCTGTTGTTAAGTGTATTCATTCCGTTTGCATAGTCTGTTTCCAATTTCAGGAGCATATCATCCCTGTCATTCTTTCTGTTTTGCAGGTCAATCCTGTTTTTCCTGATTTCCGTTCGTTTCTGGAAACCGTCGAACAAGGGGATTTTCAAGGATATCCCCCAATAGAAATTATTGTACCACTCACGGGGAGTTCCGCTGTGAAAATAGTCACTGAAATGGGCTTCATATTTGGTGTATGAAAGTCCGCCGACTAAAGACAACGAAGGAATGTATCTGTGTCTGATGGATTTTCCCTGTTCCTCTGCTAAAGCTATCCGGCTTTCGGTCAGCTTCAATTCCGGCAGTTCCATAGAAAACGTGTTGCCATCGGAGTGCCATTCCATACTGTTCATGGATAACGTACTGTCCAACGTACATACGGTAAACACATAATCCGGCGATAGGTCAAGGCAATAGCGGAGCAGGTTCAGTTGATGCTCATGCAGGGTTTCGACTTCGTCTTTTCGTACACGCGCGTCTTCCAGTTGGTATTTTACACGAGACAAATCTACCTCCATAATCATCCCATTGTCCAGCAAGGCTTGCGTAATGTCTTGCAAACGGACAAGACGACAGATGTTTTCATCAGCCAACCGGATCTGGCTCAGGCTTGTTTGTGCCAAGTAATACAACCTGCTTATTTCCATAACAAGCTCCTCACGTGCCAAGCTGTAGTTCAAACGGTTTATCTCATTCATCCGTTTGGAAATTTGGATACCTGTATAAAGTGTTTGGTCATACAAAGGCAATGAAAGTTGCAGACCGCCATTGGTATTATACCGCATCGGGGTGCTTTGCATCCAGACCGCATCCGGTGTAGGCTCCGTTCCCCATTGGGAAGTTTTGCCGACGGTCGAGCCTTGATCCACATTATCGGTGAAGTTGCCGAAAGCCTGAATGACCGGAAGTAACTTGAAACGGTTTCCCGACAATTCGTATTTACCTTTCTGCATTTCCCCGGCTGTATTCTTCAATGAGAGGTTATTCTCTATTCCTATCTGAATACAATCCCGAAGTGATAGAACATCCGGTTGCGAGTAACATGACGCGGCGGCAAAAGCCAAGACCGATACACCTACTATTCTTTTATTCCACATATCATTCATTTTTTTTATTTGCTGCAAAATTACCTGTTTATCAGACATATGGGATATTCTATCTTTCAGCGCATCCATTCCATTTTTCCGTATTTTCACTGAATATTTCTTTCTTCTATTCTGTTTTTCAGTAAAAACATTCTATATCTCCTTAGAATTCGATATAATTTTGGTGATAAAGGTCATCCTGTATTACCTTTGTGATAAAAATGACGAATGATGAAAGAAAACAATGTAGAACATTACATAACTCCCGGCTATTATAAGTATCTCCAATATTCGGAGGAATTTACTATCCTCGACACCATTTCCTGTTCGGACATGGGGGCGTTTCTGATATGCTTACAAGGGGAAATGCATATTTCCGTAAATATGCATAATTATGTTTTGGAAACAAATTCCATATTGACCTTGTTGCCCGATTGTGTATTCAACATAGAAGGATGCAGCCGGGATTTCAAAGGGCATCTGGTTGTCTTTCCATCCGTATGGGCAGAGAGCAGCGACTTGAAAGAGAATTTATTGTACTTTGTCATACAAATCAAGGAGAAGCCGATTTTGAAAATTTCATTTAATCGTATGAAACTGGCATCTGAATATGTTGCACTTCTGAAATCTCTTTACGAACAGCCGGAAGTTATTTCCTATCCGATAGTAAATGGCATTATCCATTCTTTCCTCTATGCCCTATATATAGGTTATTCGCAAGACAAGGAGCATAAGGCAAGGCTTTCTTTGCACAGGAAAGACATTATTTTCAGGGATTTCATTAAATTAGTGGGGACACATTACATGCAAGAACGGCAGGTGGAATTTTATGCAGATAAGCTCTGCCTTACCCCAAAATATCTGAGCATGGTCATAAAAAACGTGTACGGTCATTCCCCCTCATACATCATCAACCATGCGGTCATATTAGCAGCCAAGGCGAAATTGCAGACTAACCAATATTCGGTTCAGCAAGTTGCGGATTCATTGGGTTTCAGCAATGCTTCGTTCTTCGGAAAGTTCTTCAAGAAATATGTGGGATGTTCTCCGGGTAAATACCAATCCAACTGCCATAAACAATTGAATGCTTGACAAACATTCTTATAGACTAACGGAATGATATGTCTCTCACACTTTCCAAAGTATGAAGCAAGCCGTTTCGGTATGCCAAAAAAAATCTTATTCTTCTCAAACCTCTGTTGAATTAGCTGTAACTTCGAAAACAACACTTCCTTCCATAACTGTGCCAATCTATTGTTTAGTGCGTAATGCCCCTTCATTTTGCCCCAAAACCGACTATCAGTGATATTAAGAACAGATGGCGGAACATAGATTCCGCCATCTGTTCTTCTTACATTTTCATTTCTCTGCTTCCTTTGTGTTCAGAAACTCTCGGTCTTTCTATTATGACATAATTACGAATATAGGCTCTACCTGTATCTTCCGGCTTCGGTACGTTCTCCGCTTTCGGTAAATCCTGACCGCCACCTTGTTCCTGCCCTTGACTTGGCGTTTCCTCATGTTTGGGAGCCAGTTCCAGCTGTATCTTGCGGTCAAGCGCTGCAAGCTCGGACTTCAGCTGTTTCAGCTCGTCCTCTTTCTTCCACACCTTGCCCGCTATCTCCTGCAACTGCGGTATCTCGCGCTCCAGCGCCTCGTTCTTCGCCTTGTATTGGTCAATGGTGGAGGGTATCTTCTCCAGCGCGTTCAGGAAGTTGCGTGCGGCGGCTACCGGGTCAGCCATCGCCAGATGCCCGTTGTTGTAGGTGTACTTGTAATGCCCCGCCACCATGAAGCGGTTGTCGGTGAACGCCAGCCCGTCCTTGAGCGTCGGCTCGCTGACCACCTCGATGGGGAAGCCGTACAACTCGCCGATGCGCGTGTGCTGCCCGCCCGTAGCAGCGTTCTTCGCTATCTCCTGCAACTTTTTGCCGATGATTTTCTCGTCTGTGCTGTCCTGCCCGTCAATCTTTATCAGGTTGAGCCGGTTGCCGTCCTTGTCGGTCTTGGCGGCGGCGGTGAACTTCTCCCAGTCCTCCGTCATGCCGGCAATGACCGCTTGGTTGTTCCTAAGCGCCGAGGTCTTGCTCTCCAACTTCAGCTCCGAATCGCGCTTGCCCTTGTTGAAGGACTTGCGCTCGCCCTCCAGCGAGGCTATCTTTTTTTCGAGCTTCGCCTTGTCGAGCAGATCGGTGTTGCCGGAGAGTATCGCCATGTACTCCGAGAAGTTCATGCCCGACTTCTCGTCCATCGCCCCCTCGTCGATGGTACGCGCGCCCATCGCCCCGCTTTTGAGCTGCGAGATGAACGTCTGCTTGCAGTGCAGCAGGTTGAACTTGTACGAGTCCAGCGACTTCTCCACCGCATAGATGATGACATCCACCTTGTTGTCAGCGTACAGCTTCGCTATCTCGTTGCCTTTCCGTACTGCCCGTCCGTCACGCTGTGCGAGGTCGGACGGACGCCACGGCGTATCGAGGTGGTGGATCGCCACCGCCCTGCGCTGGGCGTTCACGCCCGTGCCGAGCATCGAGGTCGAGCCGAACAGCACGCGCACATGTCCCTCGTTCATCGCTTCTATCACCGCTTTCCTTGACTTCTCGCTCTTGCACTCCTGAATGAAGCGTATCTCGTGTGCCGGTATGCCGTAGTCCTCCACCAGTTTGCGCTTGATTTCGGTATATACGCTCCACTCGCCCGGCTGGTAGGTACCCAAGTCGGAGAATACGAACTGCGTGCCGAGCTGCTCGTCATACTTCCGGTAATATTCCGCAATCGTCCTTGCGCAGTGGCTCGCCTTGTTGTCCGGGTGGTCTTCATATTCCGGGTCTATCATGCGCATGTCCAGCGCCATCTTCCGCGCGTAGTCGGTGGCGATGAGCATCTTCGCCTTCTCCTCCGTTTCCGACAGCGGCAGCCTGCCCAGCAGGGTGGCGTCGCCCGTCTTTGCGAACTCCATCAGTTGCTTGATGAAATACTCCTGGTCGGGTGTGGGCGGTATGTGGTGCAGTATCTCGTTCTTATTCGGTCTGTCCACGCCCACGTCCTCCGCCGTGCGGTAGTCGGTGATCTCGTTGTAGAACGCCGCCAGCTCCGGCACCTTGATGAAGTAGCGGAAGCGTTCCTTCTGCACGATGTTGTTCGTCACGTTGAACTCGAAGTCCGTCGTCTTCTTGGCGAATATCGCCGCCCATGCGTCGAAGCAGCGGATGTCCTGCCGCTCCAGCTCTTTCGGACGCAGGTACTTGAAGAGCAGGTACAGCTCCGTCAGCGAGTTGCTGATGGTCGTGCCTGAAAGGAAGGTCGCGCCCAAGTCCTTTCCCGTCCGCTCCTGAATGGTGCGTATGGCGAACAGCAGGTTCAGTGCCTTCTGGCTTCCCTCCGAGTTGCCCAGCCCCGCCACGCGGTCATGTCTTGTGTTGAATGTCAGGTTCTTGAACTGGTGCGACTCGTCCACGAAGATGTGGTCGATGCCCATCTGTCTGAAGTCCGCCACGTCGTCCGTCCTTGACTTTATCGCGTGCTCCACCTTGTCCAGCTTGGCTTGCAGGTTGAGCTTGCGTTTCACCAGTCCCTTCAGCATCGCGCGGGAAACGTCCTTGCCCTGCCTTTTCAGGACTTCGAGGTTTTCCTCCACCGTGTCCAGTTCCGCCTGCAATATCCGCTGTTGCAGCTCCGGCGACTGCGGTATCTTCCCGAACTGGTCATGGCTCATGATGACGCAGTCCCAGTCGTTGTTCCGTATGTCGTTGAAGAAGCGCACGCGGTTTGCCGCCGCGAAGTCCTTCTCCGATGCGTACAGCACGCGGGCGTTGGGGTACGCCTTGCGGTAGGTCTCCGCTATCTCGCGCACGTTGGCTTTCAGCCCGATTATCATCGGCTTGTGCACCAGCCCCAGACGCTTCATTTCGTGTGCTGACACGCACATTATCAGCGTTTTGCCGGTGCCCACTTCATGGTCCGCGATCCCCCCGCCGTTCTGTTTAAGCATCCAGATGCAGTCCTTCTGGCTGGGGTACAGGTCGGTGATTCCCAGCCCTTTCAGGTCGAGTCCGGGAAAGGTCTGGTGCGAGCCGTCGTACTTCGGGCGCACGAAGCAGTTGAACTTGTCGTTGTACATGTCCGTCAGCCGCTTCTTGAACTCCGGCGACTGTTCCTCCAGCCATTCGGTGAAGCCGTTACGGATTTCGTCAATCTTCGCGTTGGCGAGCTGTATGCCCTCGCTGTCGCGTGCCTTGATGTCGTTCCCGTTCTCGTCCTCGCTGACTTTCTTCATCATGTCGGGGCAGGTGTTGTGCAGGGCGTGTTTCAGCAGGTGCATCCCGTCATAGTTGCGGTAATATCCCTTGACCAGAAACTCGTCGGTGATTTTCATCGTCCTGTGGCTGCAAGCCACCGAATACTCGTCAAGGCTCTCCGAGTAGCTTATCCGCACGTCCGTGTCGAACAGGCGACTCATGTAGGCGGCATACACCCCCGTGGGTATCCACCGCTCCCCGAAGTTGAAGTCAAGGTCCTCAAACGGGATTTGTTCGGGCATGTTCTCGCGCAAAGCCACAAGTGCCTCCCGTGCCTGCGGCATCATTTCGTCCCCCTCGTGTCCCTTTACCCATTCCTCCACCTCCCTTGCTTTCACCACCACGTTCCCGGCGATGAAGCGGTCGGCAATCTCGTAGTTCCCCGCCATCGGGTTGTAATACACCCTGCCTTTCAACGCTTCCAGCATGTCCGCCCGTGCCATGTCGCACAGGGATTCCATGTACGGCAGGTTCACCCCGCCGTAGCGGTTGAGCGAGGCGGACAGGGCTTCCTCCGGCGATTCCGCCATGACCGTCGTTTCCTGCGAAAAGGAAACGGGATGGTCGAAGATGTCCGCCTTCACCATCGTGCCGCCCTCACTGCGTTCCAGCGCCAGCATGTTGCGCCCGGAGGCGTCCATCATCAGCAGCTTCACGTTCTGTCTGGCGTTCAGGCAGCCGTACCTCATCACGAACTCGTCATAGTAGGTGTTCAGGTGGCGGCGGAGCATGTCGTTTGCCTCCTGCCGCTCCGCCTCCTGTGCGTAGAGCCGCTCGTAGGTGTCGCGCATCGAGATGTACAGCTGCGCCTTCTCCTTCTGTATACCATCCATGTCCAGCGGCTGGAAGGTTGCCCCGTAACGGGTCACGTCCTTCAGCACGCCCACCTGATAGCGCACGCCCTGCGTGTGTACCCATGCCAGCGAGCCGTCCTTCAGGTGCGGCTCCAGCGGTCGGCTGTACGGGCGGGGCATCATTTCCTCCTCCCGCTTGCGCTGCCGCTCTTCCGGTGTCAGGGCGGCTTCCTCCGCGCGGAGGGCTTTCTCCACTTCCGCTATCCGTCTGTCGCGTTCCGCCTCGAATCCGTTTTCTATCGGATAGACCACCGTGGCAGCAGTACCTTGCGGTTCTGCCGCTTTATCCGCATGGGCTTTCTCTCTTTTCGCTTCCGATGTCCCGACTGTCTGTCTGGCGGCATTGGCTTCCATCTTCGCCTTTCCGAGCCGGCGCAGCTCCGCCCGTCGCTCCAGCGTGAGGTCCATCATCATTTCATAGAATCCGTTGATGGGCGGGTTCGTTTCCCAGTCGAGGCTGCGGTAAACGGCATCCTCCGGGTCGCCGTCGTCCTGTGGAGGTGCCGTGTCCTCTGCTTTCGGTGCGGCCGTTTCCGCCGGGACGGCTTCCACCTCTGCTGTGCCACGGATGATTTCCTCCATTTCCTTTGCCTCTTCCGGGGTAATGGCGGCACCCGCCTCCGTCTTTCCTTTGTCCGCTTTCATTCCCGTACCGTCCTCCGGCAGCACGGACAGCGATGCCTGCACCGGCTTCTTCTGCTTGGACTTGCCGCCCTTCTTCCGCTCCGGCTTCAGTCCCCGCTCCGCCAGCCGCCTTTCCTCCTGCGTGTAGCCGAACAGGTCGTACAAATCCATCACCGGGGCTTCCGGCTGTCTGCTTTGCGCTTCTTGCGACATGCCGGTCATGGCTTGCACTTTCGGCTGCACGCTGTCTTCTTCCCTTTCTGTCCGGTCCGCTGCACCTGCATCCGGCAATCCGCCTTCTCTTTTCACCTCCGTCCGTTCTTCCGCAGCCGAATGGATATTTTCTCTTTTCGTATTACCCTCGGTCTGTACGGCAATGTCCTGCCGCATCTCTTGCCGTGCTTCCTGCCTTTCGCCCTTGATACCGTTGTAGCGTTCCAAGTCCAGCCGTACAGACAGGTCTTCCGACAGCATTTTGTACAAATCCATCGCGATGCCTTCCACACCGCCGTTGTGCGTGTATATCATGGCGGGCTTGCCGTAGAGGTCGGTATCCTTTTTCGCTTCGGTATGGATGATGCGTTCCGGACGGTCAAGGAAATATTCATTGGTAACGACTCCGGTATGGTTGCTTCTGACTGTCCGGGTAAACAGTCTGTCCTCTTCCGAAAGTTCCTCTTTTCTCTCGTTCTTTTGCAGGATTATCAGGTCGCAACCCACCTCCGTGTTGGCGTTTTCCGAGAACAGGTTGTTCGGCAGACGGATGGCGGACAACAGGTCCGCCTGTTTCATCATCAGGTAGCGCGTGCCTTCGTTGCCTTCCGTATTCAGTACGCTCTGCGAGGTGATGAACGCCACGATACCACCGTCGCGTACCGCGTCCAGCCCTTTCAGGAAGAAATACGTATGCACTTTCTTCGCCGCTATCCGGTGCATGACCGACTTTTTCTCGTATTCCGCATCGAACACGGCGATGTCCCCGAAGGGAATGTTGGAGATGGCAAGGTCGAAACGGTTCAGGAAAGGCTTCTCTATCTTCTCGAAGCCCTCCGTGCGTATTTTCTGCTGCGGATACAGGTGTCCCAGCATCTTGCCCGTCAGCAGGTCTTTCTCGAATGCCGTTACCTCCGCCTGCGGGTTGTTCGACAGCACCGGGCTGATGAACGCGCCCATGCCCGCCGACGGCTCCAGCACCAGCCTTGGGCGCACCTTGCGGTCGTGCAGCACGTCCGCTATGGTGTCCGTTATGGCTTGCGGTGTGTAGAATGCCGTCAGTACCGAGGCTTTCAGCGAGTCCGTATAACGCTTGTACTCCATGTCGTCCCGGCTGTTTTCCCGGATGATGCGGTGCAGCTCCACCGTCGGGGCGAACAGTTCGAGGTCGGATTTCGCCCAGTGTACGGCATCCGTCAGCTCCCGTGCCGGGTTCAGTATGCACTTCAGTCCCCCGAAGCCGCAGTACCGCTCCAGCAGCACGCGCTCCCTTCCGGTGGGCGTGCGCCCTTCCCGGTCGAGCGTGAATGCCGTCCGTATCGCCTCGATGTTGTCCCTCAGCTTCTGTTTCCTATTGAATGCCATAGGACTCCAGATAAAGCATGACGGTTCCGGTCAGCTCCGTGTAGAGCAGGTCGTGGTCGGGCGACAGGGCGAAGGTGTCGTCCGATGTGTTGTAACCGTCGAACAGTTTTTTCAGATAGGGGAACAGTTTCCGGCAGAATGCCTCGCGGTCGGATGCCGCCACCTCGTCGGCGAACTCGTTCTCCACCACCTCGCGCAGCAGGGCGTAGGGGGAGAAGTGGAGTCCTCCGAGCAGGACGCTCATGGCTTCCTCATGTGCGGCTTCCGTGGAGCTTCCCTCCAGCCTTGCCTTCTCGAAGGTTTCGGCGGCGGCTTCCTCCCTTCCGGTTATAAACCCGGTGTCGGATACTTTGTCGGGATGGTATTTTCTCAGGTAGTCCAGCAGGTACAGCCCGTAGTAGG
>ENA-OYXK01000471-OYXK01000471.1-human-gut-metagenome-genome-assembly--contig:-NODE-471-length-20722-cov-8.565539_pt1 | contig 20722 bp, 23 predicted proteins | sample MGYA00244215_ERZ653417 | MGnify/ENA primary metagenome ERZ653417 (study PRJEB26926, sample SAMN06164905) | human gut metagenome | biome: ENVO:00009003; feature: ENVO:2100002; material: ENVO:00002003... | reverse complement strand
TATCTACCCCCAGTTTAACTGGGGGTTTACTCATGCCTTTTCGGCGGACAAAAAGAAAAACCGATGCGTACTTATTTCCTTCGTACGCATCGGTTTTTATCTTGCCTTCCTGCGCCACAGCACCGGTGCAGTGAGCCCTGTACTGCCGGGCACATGCGTCCTCTTCACTGCGAACTTTTTCAGCGGCAGCTTCAGACGTGCCATCATTTCTTTTATTGTCGCTGCCTCCGTCTTTTCTACTGCTTTCCGCACGATCATTTCGCAGGCGCGTGCATCATCCAGCGCCTGATGGTGATTGAAATCATAGCCAAGACTGCCGGCTACGGTATCCAATTTATGATTCGGCAGTTCTTTCCAAAGCATCCTGGCAACCGCCACCGTATCCCCATACAGGAAATGAATATCCGGCAAATCATATACATCCAGCACTGACGCAAGGACTCCCATATCGAAGCGGGCATTGTGGGCGAAAACGATACTTCCTTCCAGCCGCTCTGCCACCTCTTTCCAAAACGCCGGAAAAGCCGGTTCGTTTTCCACGTCATCAGGATAAATTCCATTCACCCGCATACAGATGGGATCGAAATTCATGCGGTACGGTCTGATCAGACGATACCATTCTTCCGTAATTTCATTGCCGTCGCTCACGGAAATACCAAGCGAGCAGGCGCTCCCCGGCCCCCAGTAAGCCGTTTCAAAATCGATAGCAGCGTATTTCATAATTCTTCACGGAATATCTCGAATTTAAATTTCCGTAGTAAATTCCGTCTCCTTTCCTTCCAGCCAGCCTACTTCCACCGCCCTGTCAAAAGCGGATTTCATGCGCCGCGCCAGTTCATTTCTTGCAGCCGCCACTTTTCTGCGGTTCCCTTTCATTCCTGTGATGAGGACAAGAATATTTTCCGTATCTTCCGTAACCGCCCCTGCTTCTTCATCACGGCAGAGCCAGCCGGCCGTGCAGACTTTATCTCCCAAATTGACGGAAAATGTACGGCCCGCTTCCCGTATTTCCAAAGGAGTCTTCCTGTTTCCCATATCATAAGCATGGATTTCTACATGAAATTTCAGCATGCCGCCCCGAATGATATCCATAATCGGATTGACCGGCGGCAGCGCGTCGGAGCCCGCCAGCTCATCAAGGGTCGCTTTCTTCGGCTGCAAAAGGATCTCCGGATCTTCGGGCACGCCCTCCGCAGCAGAAACACCGAGAAGTTTTCTGTACTCGGCAAATACTTTTTCTACAGCCGTCTTGCCTTCTTTAACACCGGCAGCAGAAAGAATCTCCCTGTAATCTTCCAGTTCCTTTTCCGCCAGGGCGGGATCCATTTTCAGCAGCAAATTGGCTTCCGTGCAGCAGCGGCGGCGAAAAGCTTCTGCTTCCATATTTGCTGCCGCGTTATCTGCCGCGCGGACAGCGACAATTCCGATACAAAGTCCGGGGATCCGGTCAAATAAGGATGGCGCAACGCTTATTTTCATTAGAATATCCTCTCTTTCTTTATGAATTCCAGTGTATTACAAAAAGGCCGAATTGACAAATATAGTATTCCGCAGGCAATATCGGTAAACATTTCTTTCATGAAAAAAATCTTCTTTTCAGAAGACTCTCTCGTCACAAAACTGAACTCCTTTTTCTTTTTAAGGCAGCCATTATTTACTCTTTCCATAACATAAAGGTACTATTATTTACTCTTGCAGTTACTTAAAATATTTTTTATAGCAATTTAATAGCCAATAATGGTTGAAATCTTTTGCAAGACGTATTACTATATATCTGATATCTTTTTTAATTATTATTGCATACTTTTATTTCATGTATTTCATGATTTTTATTTGAGGCTGTTCTATGGAAAATAACAAAGAAAATGCTGTGGAACGGCTGCTGAAAAGTTACCGGCGTTTTTATAACATTACGCGTTTTGATGGAGGCATTTCCCCACCATTGGAGGAAGGCCGGAATCTCAGAGAAGCGGTAAAACTGGCTCCTTTCCGGGGAGATGAAAAAAATGGTCTTGCTGCCGTCTGCGAGTATTATGAAAAAACAGGCCAGCACTTATTCCTCAAATCTAATGAAATCTGGTCCGCCAATCAGGAAGAGTTCATATTTCTTTTCACGGCCGATCATCTGACTGCGGATCTTTTTGAAAGGTGCCGCGATTACGCTTATAATGCCGGCATGGAAATGGCCCATATCGGTTCGGGGCATATGTACACCTATGTTTCACCTGTCTTTATCTGCAGCAAAGTGGACGATGCGGCGCGAAAAGCTGTAGAAAGCTGCCGTATCTATAAAACATTTCGTTTCTCACTTCACGGCTGGCTGGAATTTCACACAGGCTGCCTGGATATGGAAAAACGTTCGCTCTATTTCAATAAAAGCGGACGATGCATGGAAAAGAATTTAAAAAATATTTTTCAGGAGTTAATTACAAAGGGGGAGTAGCATGAACACACTTGTACTTTTACTGATCAGTATCGCCGTTCTGTTCTGCGGCTACGTTTTTTACGGCAGCTGGATTGCCAGACAGTGGGGGGTAAACGAAGGGAATCGTCCCACACCTGCCCACACCATGGAAGACGGCGTCGATTATGTTCCTGCCAAAGCGCCCATCCTCATGGGGCATCATTTCTCATCCATCGCCGGCGCGGGACCCATCACGGGGCCGATCGGCGCGGCCATGTTCGGCTGGCTGCCGGTCACCCTCTGGGTACTGGTGGGCGGTATTTTCTTCGGCGGTGTCCATGACTTCGGCGCACTTTTCGCTTCTATCCGCCATCAGGGTAAATCCATCGGTGAAATCATCTCCCTGAATATGTCCAAAAGAGCAAAACAGCTCTTCATCATCTTCTCATACCTCACACTGATCCTTGTAGTGGCCGCTTTTGCTGCTATCGTGGCGTCCACGTTCAGCGCGACTTATAAGGACGGTGTTCTCGACATGGCGGCCAGCGCGACAAAAGCATCTGTCGCCATGGTTTCCATCATGTTCATTCTCATCGCTATCGTTTTCGGTTTCGCCGTATACCGCCGCCACACACCGATGGTCATTTCTTCCATCCTCGGCGTCGGAGCGATTGTCCTGTGCATGGCCATCGGCATGAATTTCCATCCGTTCTATTTCTCCATGAATACATGGATGTTTCTTGTCGGCATCTATATCACCATCGCTTCGGTCACCCCGGTCTGGATCCTTCTCCAGCCCCGTGACTACCTCAGTTCGTTCCTTCTCTACGCGATGCTCATCGTCGCCATCATCGGCATCGTCGGCGCTCATCCGACTATTGATGAAAAGGTCTTCCCCGCTTTTGCAGGCTTCACCATCAATAATGCAAACGGAACGCAGTTCCTGTTCCCGATTCTGTTCACTACCGTTGCATGCGGCGCTATTTCCGGCTTCCACTCCCTTGTTTCTTCAGGGACAACATCCAAGCAGCTTGATAAAGAATCGGATGCCAAGCCTATCGCTTATGGCGGCATGCTCCTGGAATGCGTACTCGCCATCATTACACTCTGCGCAATCGGCTATGCCCGCGTCACAGGCCATACCAACGGCGCGACAGATATCTTTGCCGGCGGGATCGCCGCCATGGTCGCCGCCATTCCGGGATTTGAAGGGCTGGAAAACATCATGTACACCCTTCTTGTCCTCACCTACTCCGCTTTCTGTTTAACTTCTCTTGATACCGCCACCAGACTGGCACGCTTCATGTTCCAGGAATTCTGGCTCGAACCGGGTGAAAATCCGAAAGATGTCAAAGACGGATTCCGCAAACTCATGGTAAATCCGTATTTTGCAACGATCCTCACCGTTATCCTCGGCATATCCCTCGGCATGGGCGGATTTGCCAAGATCTGGGGACTCTTCGGCGCGGCTAACCAGCTTCTTGCCGCTATCGGTCTCCTTGCTGTCGCCGCATGGCTCGGCAACGCAGGAAAGAACAATAAAATGTTCCTCTTCCCCATGAGTTTCATGCTCCTCGTCACCATCTGTTCCCTTGCTCTTATCGTGAAAAATCAGATCGGTATCATCATGGCGGGCACTGCCAACTGGGGGCCTTATGCACAGGTTGTTATCGGTTCGCTCCTCGTCATCCTCGCCCTGATCCTCGCGGTGGAAGGTTACCGAACTGTTGCCCATCCGAGAAAAGAAACAGAAATAGACCATTAATTTTAGTCACAAAGAGCACCTGATGTCTGAAACATCAGATGCTCTTTTCTATGCCTGATTTCAGCTGCCGGAGATTAAATTTCCGGCAGCTGAAATCAACAATGTCTTTTTGAAAAAAGGCTTGCCTCACCATGTCAGCAGATCCTTCACATTCGTTCAGGATGACGCTTATCGTCAGCCGTCATTCAGAGCGGGGACAAAATGCTTTGTGGGAAATTTGGTAAACGCAACAGTGACACGGAGCGATAAATCTGTTACCCTGATGACACCTTACCGGCTTCCTCACCACGGCAATAGATCCTTCACATCCGTTCAGGATGACGACTGACGCTTTCCTCATTATGACGCCTTGCCGTCCGCCGTCATTCTGAGCGGAGACAAGAATGCTGTGTGGGAAACTTGGTAAACGAGACAGTGGCACGGAGTGAAGAATCTATTACGCTGATGACATCTTACCGCTTTCCTCACCACAACAGCAGATCCTTCATATCCGCTTCCAGATGACGCTTATCGTTAGCCATCATTCTGAGCGGGGTCAAGAATGGGCCTTACAAGGATAAAACGTGTTATGTTCTATCACCCAAAACTGCACACAGCAAAAAGTGCTTTCGCCCATCGCCCTGCGGCGGTAAGGGAAAGCGCTTTTCTGATGGAATTTTATTTCTCTGCCACTCAAAAAGCGTATGCCTCTTTTTCAGACATACGCCTCTGAGGTTTCATGTTACATGACCTTGCGGGAAACATCTTCGCCCGAGAGATTTGCCCAGGCGCCCGCTTTCATTTCATTCACCATGCCGTTCATCAGGTTATATTCCCCTTCCATGCGGAGAAGATCTTCTATCTTTCTCGTCCGCAGGAGCCTGGAATAAATGCGTCCCGCCTCGGAGTAGAGCATGATGGCCGGATGTACGGAATCATCATTGGTGTAATCAATGCCGTTTTCCTTCATGTAGCCGGCAAGATCGTCAATCAGTCTTTCATACACGCCCAAGAGCTGTTCCATTTTCATAACTGCATCATACATGGTATTCATTGCCTTTCTCCTTTCTGTATCTTTCGATACACTTCTGTTCCTTTGTAATTGACCGGTCACGAAGGATTATTTTCTTCCTTCTGTTTTGATTATAGAGCGGATATCTTTAAATATCTACTATTTTTTGCAAGTTATTCCTATCTGTTATATGTTGCTTGTTTTTCCTCTGATTTATTCCGTTTTTGAGTAAACTTTTGAGAAAACAGGAATAATCACACCACGCTCTTTTTGAACATTTTCTTTTCATTGCACCGGGAAAAAATAAATTTCTTTTCAGGAATGAAATATTCCAGCGACCATAATTCGCCATGTCCCACTTCTACGCACAGATGATGCGGACCCGCTTCATATTCCTTAAAACGTTTTCCGCGGATATGCCGTGCCCAATGGGCATTTACCTCGATATTATGCTCCCCCGGCGATAGATAGACCGCCTGCACGCCGACACAGTAAAGGAAAGCTTCCGCCCTGAGCCCGTCAATGCGGCAGATTTCAGTGCTGCTGGAATAGTTCGGATTGCCTGCATGCCGTTTGTGCAGAAGCACAATGGAGGAATGTGTATTTGCCGAAGAAAGACGGCTCATCTTTTTCTTCTGCATTTCAAAAACCACGTAGAGAATGAGCACCGATACGATAAGTCCCAGAGCCCGCCAGTAATAAATCGCCGAACTTTCTCCGATATATTCCATCACACCACCTCTTTCCATTTCTTTTATTCTACTTTTATTCCATATAATAATAAAATTCTTTTCATTTATATGAAATATTCCTTTAAGAAATATGTTTCCTGCCGATTACTTTTTCTTACAGACGGCAAGGACGGATCCGCGCAAAAAAAGACACTCCCTTTCAAAGAGCGTCCTTTCCCTGCTGTAAATTATTTCAGGGCCTGTCTCAGCATCCAGATGTTCTTGCTGAAACTTGCAATGTAATCATCCATCAGAGTGGATACCAGGTAATTCTTCTTTTCCTCTGCCGCTTCCTTGACAGCGATGACTTCTTTAAGAAGATACTCAAAGTCTGACAGCACCCGGGTATATGCTTCTTCCGATGTCACTTCCTCGTTTTCGGCCTCATGGATTCCTGTCTTTGCAAGGAACCCTTTCAGTGTCGATTCCGGTCTGAGCTTCTGCTGGAGCATGGCTTCCGCTACGGCATCGACCGCTTCCGCAATTTCATCATAGAAACTTTCCAGTTTCGCATGGTCATCAAAGAAATGACTTCCTTTCAGGTACCAGTGGAAACTCTGCAGCTTATGGTACTCTACCACCAGATCCGATAATAATGCATTTAATTCCTTTTCCATTTGTAGTTCCTCCTTATATATTACGATGACTACTTTTTTGAAACATTCTGTTTCTATATTCATGTTTATCAATGTTTCTGATATAATAATAGTATAGTTTTTATCATTTGAATATAAATATATTCCACATTTTTATAAATATCGTACATTCCCTTTAGAAACTATTCTCACACTTTGTAAAAATTGCAACTGGAGGTTTTATATGATCAGTCCTGACGTATTGAAAAGCGCCGCCGCAGTCATCCCTTCTGCAAAGGGAACTTTGCCTCCGATCCAAATCACCACCAGTACCATATCTTCCCAGGCCCATCTGCAGATGATTTCCCACTGGCATGATGAACTGGAATTTATTTACATACTGGACGGAAAAATGGATTTCCATATCGAGGAAAAGATCCTCACCGCTTCCCGCGGAGATTTCCTTGCCATACACGCTTCCGCCATGCACCGAAGCGCGCCGCACAACGGAGAAGACTGCCGCTTCATACGGGCGCTTATCCACCCTTCCCTCCTGACAGAAAATCAGTCCGTCAGAAACAGGCTTCTGTCTCCTCTTCTGGGAAATACATCCCGCCGCTGTCTCCTTGTTCCCTCAGCCTCTCCTGACGCGCCGCGGCTGGGAGAACTGCTGCGGGAAATCAATCGGATCAACGAAAAGCACCTCCCCGGATTCGAGCTGGAAAGCATCGGCCTTTTACACATTCTCCTCGCCCGTCTTTACGCCCTTTTCCCTTCCGAAAAGCAGACGCAGGAAGAGATGCCCGGTACAGATATAAGCGCGCAGCGCCGGATGGTCGCCTATATTTCCCACCACTATCCTGAAAAAATCTCTTTAGCCGGTATTGCCGCGGCGGGGAGCGTATCCAGAAGCAAGTGCTGCCAGCTTTTCAAGAAATATATGCAGCAGTCCCCCATAGATTTCCTCAACCGGTACCGTTTGGAGATCAGCCGCAACCTCCTGGACTCCACGGAAAATTCCATTTTGGAAATCGCAAACGCCTGCGGATTCTCCAGCCAAAGCTACTATACGAAAATGTTCTCCGAGAAATTCAACTGCACGCCGACACAATACCGCAGCCGCCTGTCTTAAAGCCGCCTACACAAAAAGACCTCCATAAGTTAAACTTCACGTCTGACTTATAGAGATCTTCATAAACAGCCTGAGGCTTTCGCATCCGTTCCTATTCAGTGATTTCCAGCTGGGTGGGGACGGATTTTTCCGTGGCGTCGATAGCAACGGCGACAGCAGCGTCACCGGTGATATTCAGCGTGGTACGGAACATATCCAGAACACGGTCAATACCTGCCACGAGAGCCAATCCTTCCAATGGAAGCCCGACAGACTGGAGCACCATGGCAAGCATGATCAGACCCGCGCCGGGGACGCCTGCTGTACCAATAGAGGCAAGCGTACCGGTAAGAACGATCATCATCATCTGATCCATTGACAGGTGAATACCGAATACATTGGCGATGAAAAGGGAACATACCCCCATGTAGAGAGCGGTGCCGTCCATATTGATGGTAGCACCGAGAGGCAGGACGAAAGACACGATGTCCCGTTTTACTCCCAGCTTTTCTTCCGTGTTCTTCATATTCACCGGAAGCGTGCCCGCGGAAGAACAGGTAGTAAACGCAATAACCATGGCTTCTGCCATGCCGCGGAAAAACCGGACAGGACTCATATGTCCCACGACCGCCGCCACAGAGGAATACACGCAGACCGCGTGGATCGTGCAGCCGACAGCCATAGCAATAATCACGGAGAGCAGCGGCAGAAGAACCTTCGGACCATTCTGCACGACGACAGGTAAAAGAAGGCAGAAAACACCGATAGGCGCCAGGCGCATAATCATGGCGATGATTTTATAGCAGACCTCCGCCCCCGCATCAAAAAGATTGATCAGCAGCTTGGAACGGCTTCCGCCGACGGAAATAATTCCTGCCCCAAGAAAAAGAGAAAATATAATGACAGGAAGGATATCCGCTTTCGCCATGGAAGCAATCGGATTTGTCGGAATCATATTGACAAATACCTGCATGATCGTGGGTGCTTCCTTTACTTTCGGGGCGGCCTCGCCGGGAAGGGCCATACCGACACCGGGCTGGATAACGCTTGCCACCGCAAAGCCGATAACGATAGCAATCGCCGTAGTCACCATATAGAAGCCCACGGTTTTCATCCCGATGCGCCCCAGTTTCTTCAAATCCCCCATAGATGTCATGCCCACGACGAGAGAACAAAGAACGACAGGAACGATCATCATTTTGATAAGATTAATGAACATGGTGCCGACAGGTGCGATCCATGTTTTAACAGGACCGATCGCGCCGTCCCCAAGGACAAGCCCCACAACGACGGAAAGCACCAATGACGCGAAAATCTGAACGGATAAATTCAACTTCACTCCTCCTATGCTGCAATAGATTTTTTACATTATACACCACGTCCCCTGCAGGTACAACAGAATCCGGTGTTTCCTTTCCGTACCCCACTATTCAAAACAGAGGCAAAAATACTTTGTGAGAAAGACAGGAAACGGAATAGTGACTTTAAATGAAGAATCTATTACTCGGATGACGTCTTACCGTCTTCCTCACCACGGCAGCAGATCCTTCGCTGCCGCTATTAGCTCCTAGCTCCTAGCTTCCAGTTCTTAGCTTCTAGCTTCTAGCTGCTAGCTTCTAGCTGCTATTTGCTATTTGCTATTTGCTAACTGCTAGCTGCTAACTGCTAGCTGCTAATAGCTAATAGCTAATAGCTAACAGCTAACAGCTAGTGCCCAACCGGCTGATACAAAAACGATACCCGCCGCATTTGAGGGGTACCGTTTTCATTTTCGTATTTTTATTTCCTTATTTCAGATGAATCACCACGTATGTCGCGCCTTCCGAATAAGGAGCCAGTTCTCCTGCCGCATAGAGCAGCCCCAGTTCTTTCTTCCCCAGGAGGAAGCACTCCGCCTCCATGTATGCGGTCGGCTTGAAGAAAGAGTCATAAGATAACTTTTTCCCATTGATGTTATACAGGTCAAGCTTTCCCTCTTTCAGCAGGTTCACGACTTCCGCACTGTCTACCTTCACGCCGAATTTAGATTTGTCCAGCAGATCACCTGTCTTTTTATTATACACAAGGCCATAGGCTTGCGCATTTCTATCCGCCATTCCTTCATTTATAGACGATGTTTCCAGAACGATAGACACCAGATCTTCATCTTCATACTTTGTCGTATAGGTCATGTACACTTCCTGCTTTTCGCCGCTTTCATACAATTCCTTCATACGACGGACATACCCTGTAATATCCTTATTAATCGCATTCTCCGCCGCGACATTTTTCGTATGTACTGCCGGATAAATAAGGCTCATGCCAAATCCATCCACCAGCCCCGCTTCCCGCACTTCTGCCTGCGCTGTAAACGGCATGGCCAGCAGTGCCAGACCTGCTGCTATGTGTTTTATTTTCATAAAAATCCCTCTTTCTGCTTTTCAAAAACAAGGGAAACCGGCACTTTTCCCTGATGTCGGCAGGGTATTCCGTTTCCCATCTGTAAGGCACGAATCCATTATATAAGATTTCTCCCCTGTTGTAAATGCCTTTCAGTCGCATATTTAATTTTGCTTATTTCATGCAGCCAAAACATTGATTTCTTTTTTCCCAATAAAAATCCCGGGCATTTTCTCAATGCTCGAGATCTTTTCACTCTTATCAGATATGGAGTATTTCCTCATTCTTCTCCGGCAGAGCCGCTTTTCTCTCCACCTTTTCTTTTGCAATAACCGCTTCAAATCGAAGAACTTCTTCTTTAATAACAGGAGCAAGAATCAGCATGGAAATAAGGTTCGGAATCGCCATGAGCGCATTGGCGATATCTGACAGGTTCCATACGAGATCAAGGGTCTGTGTCGCCCCCACATAGACGACAAGGGAGAACACAAGGCGGTAAATGATATTGTATTTATGGGTACCCCAAAGATATTCCCACGCTTTTTCGCCATTATATTCCCAGCCGAGAATGGTGGAGTAGGCGAAGAGCATAATGCCGATAGAAACGATCCAGCTTCCCGCTGTACCGATATGTGTGGAAAAAGCAGCCATAGTCAATTCTACACCTGCCAGCGGTTTCCCGTCAGGCCCGACGGTTCCCAAAACGCCGGAAGATGCAATGGTAAGTCCGGTAATGGTGCAAACAATGATGGTGTCGATGAAAGTCCCCGTCATAGAAACATATCCCTGCCGTGCCGGATCATCAGTAGTGGACGCAGCGGCGGAAATAGCGGCAGAACCGAGGCCGGCTTCATTGGAAAAACAGCCGCGGGCCACGCCGAAGCGGACCGCATTCATCACGGAAACGGTTATCGTACCGACTACACCGCCTTCCACAGCAGCAGGATCAAAAGCCATCATAAAAATGAGGTACAATCCGTGCGGTACGTTTTCAAAATTCAAAGCGATACAGAGGAGCCCCGCAGCAATGTAGAAAACTGCCATTCCGGGAACGACGACGGACGATACTCTGGAAATGGAAGTAATCCCTCCGACAATGACCGCCAGTGTGAGAACCGTAAGGGCAGCACCGATGATTTCATTGGAAAATCCGAACGTGGCACTCACCGCTGTGGTGATAGAGTTTGCCTGGGTCATATTCCCGATACCGAAGGAAGCGATGACAGTAAACATGGCAAAAATAAAGCCCATACAGAGTCCTGCTCTTTTATTTTTAAACCCGTTCTTCATAGTAAACATGGGGCCGCCCTTCATTTCCCCTTTCGCATTCACTTCGCGGAACTTAAAGCCAAGCATACATTCAGAAAACTTGGTCGTCAGGCCAAAGCAGGCGGAAACCCACATCCATACCAGAGCGCCCGGACCACCGGCAAACATGGCGGTCGCCACGCCCACGATATTTCCCGTACCGATGGTCGCAGCAAGCGCCGTCATCAGTGCGGAAAAAGGAGAAACATCTCCCGATCCCCGATTTGTTTTACGGGCTTCCCGGGAAAACACGCTTTTCATCGCATAAGGCAAATTGCGCCATGTACGGAAATTCAGGTATGCCGTAAGGTAAATTCCTGTACCCACGAGCAGACACAACATCACAGGACCCCAGACAAAGCTGTCAATGTCCCCCACAATCTGATTCATTGCCGTCATATCCATTTAATTTCCCCCTTTACTTTTCCTAATACTTTTTCAAAAACAAAACCGCCGCACTCAAGCCTTATATGACTTGGGCCGGCGGTTGTATGCATGTATGCATCCACGTATACAATGGGTGTTACCCAATGCCAGCCCTGTCCTTTTGCCTGAGAGATTGGAATGGCCCGATCAGCCATTTTTGCCCCTTCGGCGCCCAATTGAATGGGACTCTCCAGAGTCGTGTCCGTACACAGTTTCGTGTTCCAAAGAACGCCTGATAGTGTTACTCCTTCGGCAGACACTTCCGTGTCATTTTTCAGTGTACATCATCCACTTATTCAGTTATGCCCCGGCAGGATATACTCATTTGTCTGAAATAATATCCTTGCCTGCGGAATCTCCATCAGAAATTTTTAACTTTCTGATGTGTGTCGAATTATACACCTGTTTTTTCAAGATGGCAACAGGTATTTCTATATCGATTTTTTATCAAAACGGATTTTCTTTATGCGTTTTTCATCTCATTCGGATCAATCCTCATACTCTTCATACGGTTTGCCTGTCTTCAGATGATCCATATATTTCTTCGTCTCACGGACACAGATGCCCGACAGGAAAAGAAGAGCAATCAGGTTCGGAATGGCCATGAGGCCGTTCACGATATCCGCAAGAATCCAGATGGCTTCCAACTTGAGGAATGCGCCGCTGGCAATGAGAAGGATAAAAACCAAACGGTACGGGAGAACGCCCTTCGTCCCCACGAGATAAATCATGCAGCGTTCGCCATAGTAGTTCCAGCCCAAGATCGTCGTGAAAGCAAAGAGAACAAGACCGATCAACAGCATGTATCCGCCGAAAACAGGAAACGCGGAAGTAAACGCCGCATTTGTAAGCGCCGCGCCGTTTTCCATACCGCACCATACACCGGTGACCACAAGCGTCAGGCCGGTCAGTGTACAGATAATGATGGTATCAATAAAAGTGCCGGTCATAGAAATAAGACCCTGCTCAGCCGGCCATTTCGTCTTAGCGGCAGCCGCCACAATTGGAGCAGAACCGAGGCCCGATTCATTGGAGAATACCCCGCGGGCCACGCCGTTTCTCATTGCCATCATGACAGTCGCGCCAAGGAAACCGCCTGTTGCCGCCGTGGTGGTAAAAGCACTTTCAAAAATCATGGAAACCGCTGCGGGCACCTTATCGGCAAAAACGAGCAGAACGCCGATGGTTGACAGGAAATAAATAAACGCCATGGCAGGAACAATCCTGCTGGCCGCTGCCGCAATTGACTGGAGACCTCCGATAGTAATCGCCGCCACAAAAATGGTGAGAATCGCCCCCGTCCAGACAGGATCAAGACCGATGGTCATCTTCGTAATATCCACAATGGAATTGACCTGGGCAAACGTCCCGATACCGAAGTACGCGACGAGAACGCCGAAAAACGCAAAGAGCGTCCCCAGCCATTTGTATTTCTCCCCCATGCCGTTTTTAATATAGTACATTGGGCCACCGGCAATCTCACCTTTTTCATCAGTCTCACGATATTTGACGGCAAGAAGACCTTCCGCATACTTTGTCGCCATACCAAAGAATGCCGCCATCCACATCCAGAAAAGCGCCCCCGGTCCGCCTGCATGGATCGCTGTCGCAACACCTACGATATTTCCCGTACCGACCGTTGCGGAAAGCGCCGTACAAAGAGCCTTAAAACTGTCGATATCTCCGCTGCCTGTATTTTGCGCCCTGAAAATCAGACTCAGCGCCTTCGGTAATTTGAATATCTGCAAAAGATGCAGCCGGATTGTAAGCAAGATCCCGGTTCCTACAAGAAGCACCAGCAGCGGCGGCCCCCATATAAAATTATCAATTTCATTCAATACCGCTAAAAAATCCATTTAGAAAACGCCCTCCTTGGGAAAATAAAAAAGCCGGCTTTCCAGGTAAAACTGTACTCCGGAAGCCGGCATATCGCCAAATAACGCTAAAAATCATGCGTCTTTTGCTCTGTCCTTTTGCCTGAGAGATTTGGATCTCAATCCTTACACCTTCGGCGGCCAAAATGGCACTCTCCAGAGTATGTCCGCATACGGTACCGCCCCTGAGGGCACCTGAGAGTGTTACTCCTTCGGTAAGCCAAACGGCTTTCTCCCGCATACATCATCCACCTGTATAAATTTGTTGATATGAATTATACGGTGTCAAGTGAAAATACGCAAGTTAAATTAAAAATATTAATTATTTTCTAACAAATTTCGACAGCAGATCCTTCACATTCGTTCAGGATGACGTCTTACCGTCTTCCTCACCACGGTAATAGATCCTTCGCTGCCGTTCAGGATGACATCCTACGGCTTTCCTCACCACAACGGCAGACTCTTCACATTCGTTTAGGATGACAGCTTACCATTCTCCTGCCACGAGTGTACAGATCCTTCACGTTCGTTCAGGATGACGACTGACGCTTTCCTCATTATGACGCCTTTTCCTCCAATTGTCATTCTGAACGGAGGTAAAAATGTTGTATGAGAAAGACGGGAAACGGAACAGTGACACAGAGTAAAGAATCTATTACGCTGATGACACCTTACCGTCTTCCTCACCACGGTAATAGATCCTTCGCTGCCGTTCAGGATGACATCCTACGGCTTTCCTCACCACAACGGCAGACTCTTCACATTCGTTTAGGATGACAGCTTACCATTCTCCTGCCACGAGTGTACAGATCCTTCACGTTCGTTCAGGATGACGACTGACGCTTTCCTCATTATGACGCCTTACCGTCCCCGGTCATTCTGAACGGGGGCAAGAATGCCATATGAGAAGGCAGGGAAACGGAATAGTAGCACGGAGTGAAGAATCTATTACGCTGATGACGTCTTGCCGCTAACAGCTTACAGCTCACAGCTCTTAGCTTCCAGCTTCTAGCTTCTAGCTGCTAGCTGTTATCTGTTACCTGTCAGCTGTCGGCTGTTACCTGTTAGCTGTCATCTGTTATCTGCTGATACAAAAACGGCACCCATCACGCTTGACAGGTACCGCATTTTCATTTTCTCTTTTTTATGTCCGGGCTGTAGACAAATCATCGTATATGCCGCATCGTCTGACTGCTGACTTGCGATCACTTCTTCCCTATATGCCTTGCTTTGTAAGCCACCAATTTCGCATCACGAATGGCAAGGTGCTGGAAATACCGTTTCGTTTCCGCAACAACTACACCGGTAAGTCCAAGAAGGGCAATCAGGTTCGGAATGGCCATGAGACCGTTTACAATATCCGCAAGCGCCCAGATTTCTTCAAGCTGCATGAAAGCGCTTGCTGCGATAATGGCCACATAGCACAAGCGGTAAGGAGTAATCCCTCTGACACCCACAAGGTATACGAGGCAGCGTTCACCGTAATAGTTCCAGCCGAGAATGGTGGTGAAAGCGAAAAGTGTCAGAGAAACCGTCAGAAGGATCGGCGCGACAGCACCATAACCATGGCTGAAAGCGGCCTGTGTAAGAGCTGCGCCGTTGGTATCTCCGAGCCATGCACCCGAAACGATGATGGTAAGCCCCGTCAGCGTACAGATAATGATGGTATCAATAAAAGTGCCGGTCATGGAAATAAGCCCCTGTTCAGCCGGCCATTTTGTTTTTGCCGCTGCCGCCACGATCGGCGCGGAACCCAGACCGGATTCATTGGAAAAAAGGCCGCGGGCGATACCGCTCCGCATGACAAGCATGATACCCGCACCGGCAAATCCGCCGGCTGCCGCCGTCCCCTCAAAAGCGCCGTCAAAAACGAGAGCCAGCGCATGAGGCAGTTCTCCCGACAATATAACAAGAAGCGCCACCGTGGTGATGAAATAAAGGACAGCCATGGCAGGGACTATTTTTTCCGCTGTCTTCGCAATAGATTTCAATCCGCCGAAAGTAATAATAGCAACAAGGATGGTAATCACTGCTGCCGAGGACAGGATAGGAACACTCATGGATGCCTGTAAAGAAGACGTAATAGCATTGACCTGCGTGGTCGTACCGGATCCGAGCATAGCGGTGAGCGTACCGAAGAAAGCAAATGCCAGCGCCAGAGGCTTCCATTTCTTTCCCAGCCCCTGCTCAATGTAATACATCGGTCCGCCTGCGATATTTCCATTTTCATCGATAGAGCGGAATTTGACGGCAAGGCAGCCTTCGGCGTACTTGGTAGCCATGCCGAAGAAAGCGGCTACCCACATCCAGAAAAGCGCGCCGGGGCCGCCCAATTTGATAGCAGTGGCAACGCCTACGATATTTCCTGTGCCTACCGTTGCGGCAAGAGCCGTGCAGAGTGCCTTGAAACTGTCAATGTCGCCGTCGCCTTTATTTCTGGCAAAGAAAATCAGCCGAAGGGCCCTTGGCAGCTTGACCATCTGGAGAAGGCGGAGGCGGATGGTTAGATATACGCCGGTCCCTACCAGAAGAACAAGGAGCCACGGGCCCCAGACAATTGCATCAATTTGGTTTAACAAGTCAAGCATTCACATTCACTCCCACCCTCAAAAACTTCCGTACGCCAGGACATGACGGAACAATATAAAAACCGGCCCTGAAGACAAAACAGAGCCGGCATGCATGTTTCCATTGCTGCACCGACCCTGTCCTTTTGCCTGAGAGATTAGAACGGGAGGACTACTCTTCCCCGCGCCCCTGCACCTTCGGCGGTCATATACGACACTCTCCAGAGGTTTGTCCGTACACGGTTTCGTGTCCCGCAGGACGCCTGATAGTGTTACTCCTTCGGCAGACATTTCTGTCTTTTTCCGTATACATCATTCAAAATTGTGTAAATGTATTATAAGCGATTTGTCTTTAATTGTATAGCCTTTTTCATCGTACTTTTTCTGCATGTATTCCCCCGTTTCATATGCCATTTATGCATAAAGGGAAATAAAGCACCTGCCTGCCGCTATTGAAAAGAGCCCCAAACGAGGCTCTTCGTGTATTTTATTATCCTATTCATCAACAAAAATCTGTTCCACCGCTTTGTAGCTGAGAGAAATATCACCCGCCTCCGTAGCAAGAAGAATCGGTCCTTCATAAGGTTCCTTTTCTTTTACAGTGACCCGCATATCGGGATGGATGCCTTTCCCCTGAAGATAGTCCATCAGGCTGTAATCTTCCACAATACGGCGGATAGTGGTACTGTCCCCCTCCTTTAAATCAGAAAGCGTACGGAAAGTAAGCCCTTTGCGGCTGCCGTCCGCCTTCGGAATAGGGTCGCCATGGGGACAGTGTTCAGGATGTCCGAGAAACTCATCAAGCCGTTCCGCAAGCATGTCGCTCGTCTGGTGTTCCAGACCGTCCGCCTGCTCATGAGCTTCGCTCCAGGAAAAATGGAGCTTTTCCACAAGGAATACTTCCCACAACGCATGGAAACGGAAAAGCTTGCCTGCTTCCCGCCTTCCCTTCCTCGTCATCTTGCTGCCTTTGTAAGCGGTGTAGTCCACATACCCTTCTTTCTGCAGCTTCATAATCATCTCGCTCACTGACGGCGGCGACACATGGAGCATGTCGGACAATTCCTTGTTGGATACCAGCTCATGATCTTCGCTGATGATGTAAATCGCTTTCAAATAATCTTCTTCCCCCGATGTCATGATTTCCCTCTCCGCTTCCTGTAACTGAAAATTTTTCATAAAATACAAAATCTGTTTCTTTTCCTACACCCTAATTATTACTTACTTCCTATTATATAAAATAGCTTCCCCTAATTCAATTATTAAATCAGAGTGCCAATTATTTTGCGGCAGAAAATAAAAATCATTCTTAAATGCAAAGAAATCTGATAAAAAGATCCCCCAACCCCCATTCCTTTTAAAATTTTCCTTGACACGCAAAAAGACGCGTGGTATAGTTGTTCCAACTTACATAATGACTATGAAGAGAAGAGTAAGCGGATGGAACTGCCAAAGAGAGCTCCGGCGGGTGAAAAGGAGTGCAGGAAAATTTGCTGAACATGGCCTCCGAGTCAGGTTTGCCGAATAATAAAGCAGCCCGGGATCTCCCGTTACAGAGATGCGGTATCAAGGCGCAAGCCGGCGTACCTATGGAGGCCTGTGCGGTGACGTGCAGGTAAAATTGGGTGGTAACACGGTCTTCGTCCCTTTCTGGGATGGAGTTTTTTTTTACCCGTTTCCGCCATTCTTATTTCCGGTTTCCAAATTTATCACAAAATTATTTTTAAAAAAGAGAGGTATGTATTATGAATCTGAAAAAAACTGTCATCATTTCCCTGGCCGCATTGGCATGTGCAGGCTTCATCGCAGGCTGCGGCAGCAATAAAAAAGACGCCGTGTCTGCTGACCCTGCGAAAACAAAAAATGAAATCAAAGTCGGCACGACACCGGGCTACTCGGAACAGGTCGTGGAATTCGTCGCCAAAGAAGCCGAAAAAGAAGGCCTCAAAGTGACCATCGTCCCCTTCTCCGACTATGTCACCCCCAATCAGGCACTGGCGCAGGGCGATATCGACGTAAATTCTTACCAGCACGTCCCCTTCCTTGAAGCATTCAATGAAAAGAACGGCACAAAACTTGTTCCTATCGGAAACACTTACCTCGCGCCCCTTCGTCTGTTCTCAAATAAACACAAGACTCTGTCCGATCTGCCCGACGGCGCATCCATTGCAATTCCGAACGATCCATCCAACGGAGGCCGCGCCCTCCTTCTTCTGGAGAAAAACGGCCTGCTGAAATTAAAAGAAGGCGTCAATCCTGTCAAAGCGGTCGTCTCCGATATCGCTTCCAACCCGAAAAATCTGAAAATCATCGAACTGGAGGCGCCCCAGCTCCCAAGAGCTCTTGAAGACTGCGACGCCTCCATCATCAACGGCGGCTACGCAGTATCCGCGGGACTGGATCCGAAGACGGCTCTCGCCCAGGAAGACAATACCAGCCCGTATGTAAATGTCATCGCTGCCCGTGAACAGGATAAAGACAACCCCACCTATCAAAAGTTTGTAAAAATATTCCAGACGGAAGCCACCAGAAAGTACATCAACGACAACTTCCAGGCGACCCTGACTCCGGGATTCTGATTAAACGACAAAAGCGTTTCTCTACGAGGTTTTATCCCCGCAGGAGAAACGCTTTTCTAATGGGAAATGTCAATGCCGCATGTACCGCCGCTCTTTTTATATTCGTATTCTTCTCTCATATAACCAATAATACTGCATCAAAACCTGCGATTAAAAAACGAACATACACCAGCCAATATAAAAAATAGCGCAATTTTTTCAATGCAGAATATCTGATCGCAACTAACCTTTCCGCTTTTGCTTCGTTTACCGGTGCAATTATATATGGTTTTATTCTTGAATGAAAAAAGAAAAACTCCAAATTCGATACTCTTTTGCCGGTAAACAACACCATTGTATTCATAAGTTACAAAAAATCGGTAAATTCCCCATGATGTCGGAGATGTCCATACTTTTTTTGCCTCCACAACCTGTAAGGTAATATTTTCAGAGTTATATCTGACCATCTGCCTATAAGCCAGAAGGGATACTCCTATGAATACCACTATGATTCTATATATAAGTACCAGAATAGATACACCCATTTTATCTCCTTATATCTGCCCTTGATAACCAACAAATCGTGTATATGATCGACCTCCCTGCACAGATATTTCAGGAGCCATAGACTCTATATGCAGGATATAACCATTTGCAGTAGTAGATTTATTATATTTCATACCTGTGGTTATCGACCAATCCAATGCTCCCCCAGAAAGTTCTCTCATTATTACCTTGGGATCAATAACTAAATTCCCGTATGAATCTGTTAACCATACTCTACCTACTTCTCCACTCATAGGAAAACTCATGCCTATACCAACATTAACGTTAGTTGATACCAATACAGGATTTCCTCCATCAGCATGAAAAACGAACACTGATTCACCAGCAGAAACTCCATATTTTCCACCAGATATAGTAAGTATTTGTCCATATCTTACTGGTAAATTATTAACAGTAGGATCATCATTCAGCGATTCTCTAAATGACGGAATATTCTCCAGAATTAGATTCCACTTCGTTCCCATCTGCGAGATGTAGGCTTCCTGTGTTTCTGTTCCCTGTCAGGCTTCCTGCGACTGCTCCCAAAACGGTGCTGATGGCTTGTACGGTATCGGGGTGGGTATCCATCCAGTCTCTTCCTTTTGCTTTTCCCATGTACACCAAGGCAAATTCGTTCACGCTTCCCGATATGGCTCTTGCCAATGCATTCCCTCCGCCCACGGTTTCTGTCAGTGTGCCTATGGCTCCATGGAGAAGGAGTTTTCTGTGGAGCCTTCTTTCCATCCATAGTGGTCTGCCGCTTCATGGGTGCTTTGGTTACCCACTATGTTCATCATGTGGATAAGTTCCTGTTTTTCTTCTACTTTTGTCTTGTTGAAGATTTCTTTGGGTTTGTTTAGGCTGTTTAATAATAAATATATTAATCTGGCATAATCCCAACTAATAGCGCAATAAAGGCAATTATACCAAAACAAATTATTCCAAGTTGAATTCTAAACTTTCTTTTTTCAAGAATATGTTTAACATCTTTTTCTCTATTATCAATATTACTTTCCACAATTGCTTTACTCATTTCGTTAAATAACAGCCGGGTCTCTATCAAATACAAAAGCATCACGCTCACACCCAAAAATATTCGTACCATACCACTATCATAAAAATGGATATATATAAAAATTTCTAATGGCACTACCAACCATATTAAAAATTTCAGAACGATAATTTTCCAGTTTGTTGGAGCAGATATCGTCTCTATTTCTACCTTTTTTAAAACCCATTTGGCTCCGATAAAAATATAAACTATACATATTAATGTATCTATCATATGCATTCCTTCCGCCGCTCTAATCAACTTCTTTCTGCATATTCTTTATCTCTTTTATCCTTTTCCTCATATGTTATCGGCAGGGAGGAGTTTCATGGATACGTCAGAGGAGCTGACGCGTTTCATCTGTTCTATCCCCTTCTCCAAGCGGCGGATGTTCAGGATGTCTCCTTCTTTGATGGGAAATGCGTTTTTCCATGGG
>ENA-OYXK01000419-OYXK01000419.1-human-gut-metagenome-genome-assembly--contig:-NODE-419-length-22279-cov-5.949694_pt1 | contig 22279 bp, 26 predicted proteins | sample MGYA00244215_ERZ653417 | MGnify/ENA primary metagenome ERZ653417 (study PRJEB26926, sample SAMN06164905) | human gut metagenome | biome: ENVO:00009003; feature: ENVO:2100002; material: ENVO:00002003... | reverse complement strand
ATCTACACCTATTAAGTCGTCGGCAGCGTCAGATGTGTATAAGAGACAGATTAGGTATCGAGTAAAAGGATAGGGTAGTGCTTCTACCCTTCCATTGTCTAATTTTATAAATCAGAAAAGAAATGAAGAATTTTATTTTTGCCATGTGTGGCTTTTTAATGATGTCTTTGGTTTCGTTGAGCGTGCAGGCATCAAGTGTGAAATCTCCTAAGTGTGAATACGTGAATCCATCGGTTGATGTTGGTCTGCCGGATATTCAGTTTATCACTTTGGAAACGGTTCCGGCTGATTGTGTTGTACTGACCATGACACCTCCCGTCTTCTTGGTTGCAAATAACCCGGCTATGATGTGTTCGATGAAAGAGGAAGCGGCTATTCAAGGGATACGAATTAATGTTCCCAAATGTCCGTTCAGATACATCTATAAATCTAAACATTGTACGCATTATAGCTATACCGCATATAGTAAACTGATTACACCATATTGAATGATAGCAGCCATGAGTAACAAGGAGTTTGTACTAAGCGTATTTGATAAGAACACCCCGTCTAATCTTGTAGTTGAAAATATACTTTCAAGAACGGGATTGGATGGTGAAGAACCTTTTGCCGAGGAAAATCGGGCAAGATTAGAGGTCGCTTGTGCAAAGCAAATTCCGTGGATGATACAAAATCCATCTTCGGTCAGCGAAAGCGGATTTTCTGTGTCTTGGTCTAATTATGTTGATAGTCTAATGAAATTGTACTCATGGCTGTGTAAACAGTACGGTTTGAAAGACGAACTGGGTAACAAACCTAAAGTGACTTTCTTATGATATTCGCTCCACACATATTGCAGGTTAAAGTTATCACCCCGATGGCTAAGGATGAGTTCGGAAGACCCATTCCCGGTACAGGTGGTGAATACTGGCAGGAGGTAGGCAAATGCCGTTGTGATGATAACACTACCAAAGAGTTTTCATCTGATAACGGCTCTGTGTATCGTCCGAATTATCATGTAGTATGTGAGAAAAGAATTACTGTCAAGGCTGGCGATGAAGTACGTTGCATGGATGGTGATGGCGTAAGAGGTCAAGGCGAAGTCTACACGGTAAAGAGTACAAACTACTTTAACTACTCGGAATTATGGATGTAGATTTCGATTTCTCAGATGTCGACTCCTTTTTCGATGAAGGAGAATGGGAGGTCGAAAAGAAGATGATTGATGTAGGCGATGAAGCTGTGAAGTACGCAGAGGAACATGGGGATTATCAAGACCATACACTCACTTTGAGAACGTCCAATGATTACGATGTCGATAAAGACGGTTTGACACTGAAAAACGAAGCGGAATACGCATCATTCGTAGAATCTAAAGGGTATGATGTTTTAAGTGGTGCCGCTCTTCATGCGGAGAAACGATTAAAAGAAGAATTTGAAAAATGAAAAAGTACATTGGAACAAAACAGATTGAAGCTGAACCTATGAAAATGGGCGAAGCTGACGAAAAATGCTTGATTGCAGTAGGTGGAAAGCTAACAAAAGAAGAACGGTCTATAAATGGCTATCATGTGAAGTATGATAATGATATAGAATCATGGCTTCCTAAAGATGAGTTTGAGGAAACATATAAGTGCGCTGATACTTTCCTTGACCGTTTGCTTATTGAGCAGCAGGATTTAGCCGAAAAGTTTAGTAAGCTGTGTGCTTTTGTAGATACTCCCAAGTTTGAAGAAGTTGTAAAAAATGAACACCAACGTGATTTGCTTCTGCAACAGCGTGATTATATGGGCGAGTATTTGAACATTCTCAATCAACGTATCAAAGCATTGGGATGATAGTAACTACCGACATAGGAAACATTCTCTACCGGGATTGCAAGGCTTTCGGAATAAGCATAGTACCCAACGGGGAAACGCTGACGGGTGAATTGAAGTCCGAAAGGATTGTCATTCACACGAAGAAGCAACAGCCGGGGACTTATTGGAAGAAGTCTTTCGCAGAAGTGAATCTTTGTGTGCCCGATTTGAGCAAGAATGAAGCCAACTCTATCCGACTGAATGAGCTTGAAAGACAAGCTATGAAGATATTAAGGAGTACAGGTTCCTATAATGGTTCTTTTTATCGCTATTCTATCTATAATATAGGAACGGAAGCGGATACTGCTTTAAAGTGTCATTATGTGAATGTTAGTGTTTTGTTTGAAGTTTTAAATGTAAAATAGTTATGGCAGAGAATAAAAAAATTGTGGTGGTAAACCTTCAGAAGCTGGAGGTTGCGCCGATCGGGGCTGGTGGTGCCGAAGGTTCTGTTTTTGAAGAAGTCCCGGTAGTTCATGAGGACACCTTCACTTATGAGGATGAAGATCCGGAGGTTAAGGATTACAAAGATGTAGCTGGAAATACCTATTATTCCTCTAAAAAGCCGGGTGCGGTTAAGATCAATGCTTCTATTGGTATGTATGATCTTGAAACTAAGGCTAAATTCCAAGGAGGTAAGTTTACTGCGGGTTCAGAAAGTAAGCCGGGTACATGGGAACGTGCCGATCATGTAGAAAGTAAAGAGTTTACCGTCCGTGCCACAACTGAAGATGGTGTGAAAATTATTTTTCCTCGTGCCGGTGTTTCTGCTTCTGGTAAAGCGAATGAAAAGGCAATTGGCTTAGCCCTTGTTTTTACGGCGTTGAAACCAACCAAAGCCGGCGTTCCTATTGAGCGCTGGGAAGACGGGGAGGATACAACTTTGGGTGGATAAGTTAATGACGAGGGTGAGCAATCACCCTCTAATATTTAAACTATGAGTGAGGTTTCAAAAAACATATCAGAGTTACTTTCCGGTACTTATGGAAAAGCTATTGTTGTAGGGGGAACAGTATATGTAATCAAAGCTCCTTCTATCAAAGTGATAATGAGGGCTACCCAATATTTAAGTAAGGTCGATTTACCGGAAAATGGCACTGTGCGGGAATTAATGAAGGTCGCTCCTGTCAATTTGGAGAATATCGTCAAGGGACTTTCATTCTTGGTGGTTGGTGATGTCCCGAATTATCAAAAAAGAGCTGAAAGCCTCGAACGGCAGATGCTTTCAGGTTCTAAAGAAGAATTATTGCAAGCGTATTTTGTCGCTTTTGAGTTAATAACCGGACGTGATTTTTTCGTAGTCTGCCAGTTAGCGATGGAGCTGGCAAATCTAACAGTAAAACCCAAATAGTAGGAGGAAATACCATCGTAGGAAGTATTACCTTATTTATGGAAAATTTGCATCTTTCTTACAGGGAGGTGTATGAGGATCTTCCTTATCTTCTTTTGCTCTTGATGAGTGCTGATAAACCTATCGATATCCATGAGGATAAAGATGGAACAGAAGTAAAGAAGATGTCGGGAAAGGATCTTATGAGACAAAAAAGAGGAGCATGATTCTATATTCACGACAATCTTTCCATTGTCATGTATCTATTCTCATAAAATTCTACTACTTCATTTGTCTAATGTACTTTTATCCAAAACATTGATGTATGCCCAAATTAGCGTTTCACATAGAAGCAGACTATCAAAAAGTCATTAAGTTACGGGAAGAGATAGATAAGCTGAAATCTACTATTTCTGGGATGGATGGCAATACATCTCCAGCTACTTTCCGTGCGATGGAAGCCCAATTAGCTAAAAACACGAAAGAATTGGATTCTCTTGTCGTTTCAGCTGTACGTGCTGGTAATGAGATAAATCAAGGTTTTAAAAAGAAAATATTTGATGCCTCGCAAGTTGTAAACGGGTTCTCAGAAAAGATTATCGCTCAAAAGTCGGTAATTAAAGGCATAGAAGCGGATGTAAAACGCCTTGGTGAAGCCTATCGCATCGCATTGAAAAGAAATCCATTGTCCGCTAATAAGAAATTGGAAGAATATAATGCTGTACGTAAGGCTTTGGATGAAGAGAAGGCAGTTTTGTTCGACTTGACACAACAACAAGCTGGGGCACGTCTGTCTGTAAAGAAACTTCGTGACGAATATGCCCTTTATAAAGACGATGCTAAAGAGGTAGTAGAGAGCAATAACGGTATTGCTATTTCTTGGAAGAAGGTATTGGCTGTTATCGGTGGGGTAGGTGTGTTGAAAGCGTTGGGTTCTGAAATTATCCGTGTGCGTGGCGAGTTCCAAGCCGCAGATACGGCTATTCAAACCTTGTTGGGAAGCAAGGAAAAAGCGGATGCGCTTATGTCGCAAGTACGTGAATATGCTAAGATTTCTCCGTTAGAGTTTTCGGATGTAACCCAAGCTACGCAGATGATGTTAGGCTTTAATATCGAGGCTGAGAAAGTACCACGTTATTTACAGGCTATTGGCGATGTCTCTATGGGAGATACCCAAAGGTTTAACTCGCTTACGTTGGCTTTCTCTCAAATGTCGGCGGCAGGAAAGTTGATGGGGCAAGATCTTAATCAGATGATTAATGCCGGATTCAATCCATTACAAATCATGGCAGATAAGACCGGAAAATCTATTGCTACGCTCAAAGATGAGATGTCTAAGGGGGCTATTTCCGCAGAAATGGTACAGCAAGCATTCATAGACGCCACTTCCGCTGGTGGTAAGTTTTATAATATGTCTGAGAACGCTTCAAAAACTATTAACGGCCAGCTGTCAATGATGCAAGATGCGATGGATTCAGTATTCAATGAATTGGGGCAGAAATCGGAAGGTGTCATAATTAAGGGTATCCAAACAACCACTTCGTTGATAGAAAACTATGAAACGATAGGTAAGGTATTGGCCGGGTTGGTTGCTACCTATGGAGCCTATCGTACCGCCGTGATGCTGGTTACCGCTGCTGAAAGCAAACATACTATTGTAGAGATAGGGCTTACCAATGCTCGTGTATTGGCACGGAAAGTACAGCTTGCTCTTAATGCCTCAATGCTTACCAATCCTTATGTTGCTTTGGGAACGGTAATTATTGGTTTGACAGCTACAATGTTGGCTCTATCTGACAGTACAACCATAGCAGAAAAGGCTCAAAAGAGATTCAATGATGAACAGGATAAAATGATTCAACAAGAGACAGATCGAAAAAATCAAGTTGAATCATTGATACGTATAATTCAAGATGAGACAGAAACGGAATTAGCTAAAATATCCGTTTACGAACAGCTACAGAAACTATCTCCTGCGATAACAGGAGCGTACAAGTTGGAAGAATTGGCCGTGCTTGATTTAGCAGAAGCAAATAAGTTATTAAATAAAGAACGTGATACCAATACCTATGATTCGTATATCCGAAACATAGATGAGTCTACGCAGCGATTAAAGAAATTACGAGAGGACAACGGGAGACTTATAGGCGTATCTCCTTCAACAGGAATACCGCTTACTGTAAACAACAATAAAGCGATTGCGGAAGAAGAAGAACGTATCAAACTCCTACAAAAAGCGTTAGAAAATTTCAAAAGAAAACTGTCAAAATCAACAACAGACACGACAAAAGAAGAAATAAAAAATAAATCCTACTGGGAGAAGCAGAAAAAAGAAGCGGAAGCCGCTCGTGACGCTTTAGCTGTTTCTGAGAAAAATTCAAAGAAATGGAATGAGTACACTAAACAGATACAGGAGGCACAGGAACAAATAGACAAATATTCAAATCCAAATGAGAAGGATAAGAGTACGGATAATCAACTCAAGCAACAAGAGAAATTGATAGACGAACTTTTATCCCTTCGCCGTCAAAACCAGCAATCCGAGATCGATCTGATGAAAGAAGGATCGGAAAAGAAGATCGCCCAGATAAACCTAGACTATGACAATGAGATCGCCGCCATACTTACCAAGGAAAAAGAGTGGAAAGACGCTCAAGGCGGCAAACTGACTAAGGAACAGATCGTGGAGATTCGTACAGCCTTGGTCAATTCATACGTTAAACGAGAGCAATCGACCTCCAATGTGAATAAGGAACAACTGGAGGAAGAGAAACGCGCCATGAACGAATACCTGAAAGAATATGGTTCGTATCAGAAAAAACGTCAGGCTATCACGGCTATTTATAATGAGAAAATAGCAAAGGCTACAACGAAATGGGAACGGCTTTCCCTTGCAGAAGGTATGAAAAAGGAACTGGCAGACGTGGATAATGAAGCCCAAAAGAGTACCTCCATTATCACCCGGCTGTTTGATGATATGAGTAAAAAGAATATCACCTCTATTCGTGCCATTGCGGATGAAGCGGAAAAATTCTTGTCTTTTCTTGAAAGAGGGGAATATTCCTCTGATAATTCATTCGGTATTACCAAAGAACAGTTTGATGTGCTTCGCAAGTCACCGGATCAGTTGAAGGCCATCAAGGATGAAATAGCCAATGTTCGCCGTGAAGCTGACCAAATGGAAACCTCTTTTAATAAAGTTTCAAATGGCCTAAAAAAAGTATTTACCTCTGAAAGTGATGCCAAGAAGTTAAAAGAGGGTTTGGCTGAGATAGAGGAGGGCATGAATGAGATCATGCAGGCCGGACAGTTCCTTTCTGATACGTTTTCGAAGCTCGGGGATTCGTTCGGTGGTGTATTCGGCGGGATAGCCGAAGGCTTCAGTGTGGCTATGGACACTGTAAGTTCTGCAATGAGTGGTGCGAAAGCCGGTTCCATGTTCGGACCGATCGGTGCGTCTGCCGGTGCTGCCATTGGTGTAGTTACCTCTTTGGCCGGTGCCATCGCCAAGATCCATGACAAGAAGAACGAGAAACGTATCCAGCGGTTGCAGGATCAGATCGACACATTGGATAAATCATACGAAAAACTGGATAAATCCATTCAGAAGGCTTATTCGAATGATGCTTCCCGATTGATCGATCAGCAGAACAAACTTTTGGAACAACAGAAAGTTTTAATCCAGCAACAAATCCGTGAAGAACAGGATAAAAAGAAAACCGATAAGGATAGGATAAAAGAATGGCAAAGCCAAATTAACGAGATTAACGAAGCCATAGCAGAAAACAAGGAGAAGGCCAAAGATACCATCTTCGGGGAAGACTTGAAATCCGCCATTGACAATTTTGCAAACGCACAAGCCGAAGCGTGGGCTTCTGGTGAGGACCGGGCAGAATCGGCGAAAGATACCGTCAAAAAGATGATGCGGCAGATGGTCACAGAATCCATCAAGGCGGCAACGGAATCTTCCGGAGCGATGGAGAAGATCCGTGACAAGCTGAAGGAGTTCTATGCCGACAATGTCCTTTCCGGCTGGGAACAGGATTATATCTATAACATGGCGGAAGAACTGCAAAAGGAGATTGACAGGCAGTTCGGATGGGCGGAAAGCCTGATGAAAGATAAGGTGGAAGAACCGGAGAAAGAAGAAGATATATCCGAAAATACCCTGAAAGGCGCGTATGCCAAAGCCTCCCAAGAAAGCATAGACCTGTTGGCCGGACAGACCGGGGCTGTCCGTATCTTGTTGGAAGACATCCGTGGCGGTATGCAACCCATACGGGACCAGATGAAGCTGATCTATGATATGCAATCCAGAGGTTGGGAAGATGTGAAGGCCATCCGCGAACTATCAGATAAAGTGGAAAAGAATACCGATCGGATCGCCGAGAATACGAGAGAGATCAAAGAGGTTGCCGGTAAGATATCGGAAAACACTAGAGGCACGGTTGATGCCCTGGAAGGTACTATTAACGTAAAAGTAAAAATGTAACATGATGGACAAAGAGTTTTTTGAGATCGCAAACCGGTTAGGTGCCTGTAGGTTGTTGCATGGCACGGAAAATAAAGAAGAGCTTATGCGCCTTCTGCTGACGCCGCAGGGTACGGAGTTCTGCACGAAGAATAATTTCCCGTCTATGGAACAATTACGGGAGTTCCGGGGCAAGAAGGCCGAAAGCATGGGAATCTATATCGAAACGGACGTGAAACTGACGAATCCGGTGAAGGTATTCCTGGCCGGTTCCAAGGCAATCCTTCATTTTGATACGATCGGCCGCTACAACGTGATCCTGATGCACGGGGCGGAAGCCGAGATCCATGCGAGTAACTATGCCGTGGTGTTCGTAAAGAACGCTGGCGGTAAGGTAATAACTCATAAAGACCATACAGCACGTGTATTATGACAATAGATGGAAAAGACGTATATACTGAATGGGGATGTAAATTATTGGAAGGTTCTTTTGATGATCTTCTGAAATACCCCAAACGTAAGGCAGTCAAATATAACAACTGGGCGGAAGCCGACGGGATCGATCCCGATCTGTCGGTTGTGGAGTTCGAACCTAAGACCGTCAAGTTGAAATTCCTCATGAAGGCAGAAACGCTTGAGCAGTTCTGGTCTGGGTATAGAAAGTTTGTTGCTGATCTGTCCGCACCGGGCTATCGGGAATTCAATCTTATTGCCGGTATGACCAACCGCTTACGCTTCAATGTCTGCTCTTCTCACGAACAGCCTGTGCCATTTAATGCAGGGGAGAACGTATCTGTGTTTGAACTTTCTTTTGTCGAGGACAATCATGCCATTTATCCGGCAACTCCGGCCGGCGGTATCGGGCTTCGCGGGCAGTATGCGATTAATGGGATAGACTTTGCAGACTTCGGTATAGGATCGGACGATAACCAGGAGGACATCTTGAAATATCCTGCGGTTAAGGCGCCGTTCACCGATGGCCGTACGGTAGACCTTTCGACAATCAAAACCCAGCATAGGGAAATAAAACTGTCCCTTTGGATGTTGGCCGGCAGTGTGGAAGAGTTTCTGAATAACTATCGGGCATTCTTTAGCCAGATATCCGGTGTAGGAAATCAGGAATTATATATTAAGACGTTGGATGGTATCATTCAGGTGTACTATACTGATTGCCCGTCCTTTTCTGTGGAAGTCTGGCAGGAGAACCGGATAGGAGCAAGATTCACTATTTCTGTTGTTGTTCCCGTAGTGAGTTGGATAGATGCTGGCGGTGATGTTCGTTACCGTGTGCTGAAGGATCCGGATTTGGGGTTATTGGCAGACGAGCAAGGTAGAATAATAGTTTTCAATTGATATGGCAGAAGAATTTGAAATAATCAGGGCTAATTTGCTTCCGGCAGCCGGAACAATAACCGATAATGATATGATCCTGATCATTCAGGGTGGGAGACCTAAGCGTGCTTTGCCCTCTGCAATGAAAGGTAAACAGGGCGATCCCGGCCTTAGTGCGTTTTTAGGGATAAACGATAAATACATCCTTTGGAAACAAGGAGCTAATGGTGCTTGGCAGAATCTGTTGGAAATTGAGAAAATTCGTGGGCCGAAAGGAGAGAAGCCGGTTTTTCGAAAGTTGAACGGTACGCTTCAAATGAAATACGAAGGTGAGCCGGATAGTGCATACGTGGATATTTTCGACCGTGAAGAATTGAAAATGAAGTTTTCCGATCTGACACCAGCAGAAGTGGATCATTTGAAACTGCATTTTTCTGATCTGACAGAGACTGATAAGGCCGAACTTATGAAGCCGGCAACGGATGCGGCAAAAGAGGTTCGTGAACAGATGTCCCAAATTAAGGAGGAAGCTAATACTGCTATATCGAATGTAAACACCGCAAAAGTGAGCGCAGAGGCGGCAACCAAGGCTGCAAATGATGCCGCAGCTTTAGCAAATGCCGCAGCTGGTCAAGCAACTCAATCTGCCGGAGATGCTGATGCAGCGACCAAATTGGCTGTTGCTGCCACTGCATTGGCGGAGGAAAAAGCCGGTATAGCCAATACCGCAGCCGAGAATGCCGATACCGCAGCAGCTTCAGCCAATATGGCAAAGGAAGAAGCAGATAAAGCAACTGTTGAAGCCAATATAGCCGCAGGAAAGGCCAATGACGCCGCAGGAAAGGCTGACACGGCAACATTAAATGCCAATACCGCAACGGATAAAGCGAATGAAGCAGCATCCTCGGCTACAACTGCCGCTGAAAATGCTAATGCGGCTGTAGAGCGTGCGGATGATACCATAGCTTCTGCCGAGACTGCTACAAAATCGGCGACGGATGCAGCTTTGGCCGCAAACACGGCAAAAGAAAATGCAGACAAGGCGGCAAATACAGCCAATGTTGCCGCTACTCTGGCCAATGAAAAGGCAGGACTGGCGGATACGGCTGCTTTGGCTGCTAATGCAGCAAAGGAAGATGCCATAGTCGCAACCGGCAAGGCCAACACAGCCGCCGACCGCGCCAATCGTGCAGCCGAAGCTGCCGAAGGAGTCATCAGTGGACTACAACCCGACTGGAACGTTACCGATCCTGTCAATAAGAACTACATCAAGAACAAACCGGAGATCCCGACGTTGGAGGCTATCCCGGACGAAAATACATTGAGCTATGTCAATACCGACGGTACAACCATCAATTTTCGTATCGGTGATGATGTGCGTGTAGCGGAAGATGGCGAATATGTATTCTACCGGCTTTATGATCTTGCCGGGGGAAAAGCTTCGTGGCAGGAATCCGGCAGCGGTATAGCCTTGCCCGGTAATGTTTATCTGACAGGAGCCAATTATTACAATGAATCAGTACGAACGATAAAACAAGGATATTTAAGCAATGAGTAAGAAAGGTGCATTTATTTATCAACAGATCGAACAGACGACCGCCGAATGGGCAAGCGATACGACGGTCTATCCGGCATCGGTATGGCTCTTCGAACGATTGGAGAATGGCAAGTTCAGCATGAAGCTATCCGACGGAGTGCATACGTTTGCAGATCTTCCGGCTGTTTTGCAGGATATACAGGTCAGTGTCAAAACCAATAACGAAACGACATATATTCTCCAGATAACGACCGCTGCCGGCACATTTGATACACCGAATCTTAAAGGTGCAAAAGGGGATAAAGGGGACAAAGGAGAAACAGGCGCTAAAGGAGAAACCGGGGCAAAAGGTGAACAGGGCATACAGGGTGTCCCTGGTCCTCAAGGTGAACAGGGCATACAAGGTTTGCAAGGAGAAACAGGCGCACAGGGTCCAAAGGGCGATCGAGGCGAACAGGGCCCGCAGGGGATACAGGGCGAGAAAGGCGAAACGGGTGAACGAGGCGAACAGGGTCTTCAGGGCATACAAGGCTTGCCCGGCAAGGATGGGGCAATCACTGTAGATGCTCCATCTGATACATCTACGTATGGCAGGAAAGCCGGTGGATGGGTCAAAGTCGTTGAAGCTGTAACGGGAAAGGGGCTATCAACCAATGACTACAGCAATGAAGAGAAAACGAAGGTATCGGACTCTTTGAGGCTGAAAGAGTATGTCGATGTCGGTACCTTAAAGTCGCTTCCTTCATCACCGTATAACTTGCGTTTTACCTATTCGAGTACATCTGTGCAGGCGATCAACTTTGCGAATATAGGAAGTGTACCGGAGATGCAGGAATTTTATCTGTCCATTAAGAACAACACCGGATCAACGATTAACCAACCGATCCCGAACGGCTCGGGCTGGCAATCGGAGGAAACAAGCGTTGAACTGCCAGCTGGTAAAGCCACAGGGGTATCGCTGAAAAAAGAACATGGGATAATTGTCGTGAGAGTATAATGAAAGGAGGTGAGAGATGAAGAGAAGGGTGATGATAGGAAAGAGAGAATTGGTAGAAGTTGTGGAAGAGTTAAAATCATCCGGTACATGGATGGTGCCAGCTGGTTGTAAATTTGTTGATGTATTCATTGTTGGTGGCGGTGGCTCTGGTGCATCGTCAGGCCCTGAAAGAGGTGGTGGAGGGGGCGGATCGGGGTATGTTAAAACATATCTTGATGTGCCTGTTACTCCAGAAAGTGTTGTTAGCTATTCAATAGGGAAAGGGGGAGATCGTGTAGTTTCGATGTCTGCTTACGATGATCAGAAGAATGGTCTTCCAGGGTCAGAGTCCTGGTTTAAATCTAATTCAATAAAAGCTCTTGGCGGAAATGGAGGTCGATATTCCGGAAGAGGGGGCGATGGGGGATCAGGTGGTGGTAGTGGAAGACCTGCAGAAAAGACGGCAGGATATATTGGTGGAAGTGATGGTTCTAATGGAGCAGGTGATATGCCTGGAATCGGTCAAGGGAGTACTACCAGATGCCCGTTCAATAATAAATTGTACGCCGGAGGTGGTGGAGGTGGTGGAGAATATAGTTCCGGATCAGCACCAGGTGGCGGTGGTATCGGTTATGTCGGAGATATTTCGAGAAGACCTACTAATGGAGAACCCAATACGGGCTCAGGAGGAGGTTCTTTTTATATAAGTGGTTCCAATGTCTCAGGAGGATGCTATTCTGGCGCAGGCGGTTCCGGTATCATAATACTTCGTTACATGAAATATAAATAAGACAATATGCTGTATATTCAAAAAAACATTCAGTTTTTGGAATTGGAACAAGAATTGCCTGATTCCTATCTTGTTGGCGACAATATCGAAAATTACGAAGATGGCGCTTATCTCCTGCTTAGTGAAGAGCAGGAACAGTATCATAACGACTATCCGGAGGCATCACCGCTCGAGTGTTGGTATATGGCACTGACACCAGAACCACAGCCGACACCGGAAGAACTGCTCTGGCGTGCCCGTGATGCCAAACGGCAGGAAATCTACGACAAAGACATCCATCATTATTATATTGATGAACAGGACGCATACGTCTCGAACACCCTGCAAGTGAAGGATAAGTGTGGCCGGCAGGAAGAAGTCGAAGTAGGCGGTCATCTGTACGCCTCGAATATCTTAACGGTTGCTCTTGACGAAATAGCGGACTATTCGGAGCAATGCGGCAAGGTGACAGACGGCTTGCTATCCCGTATCGATGCCGCCCAAACAGTCGGGGAGGTCGAAGCTATCGTGGTAAAAGGCTATCCTGAAATGATCCATACAACAACGGCAGCCTTGCAAACTAAAGCAGATAAGGCAATCGCTAAATCCCCGGAAGCGCAGGCAGTGACCTTTGCCCGTGCGATGATGAACAGCGTGTCTCTCACAGCCAGCCAAGCGTTGGAGATGCAGGTCTTATTCCCCATTTGGGGTGAGAAAGATGCAGAGTTTGGCAAGGAAGTTGAAATAGGCTTCCGGCTTCGAGTAGTGGAAGGAGAAAGCGACACTTTGTTTGAAGTGATACAAAAGCACAAGCTGCAAGCCGACTGGAAACCGGGCATAGAAACTGCTTCACTGTATAAGATCGTTGAAGCTGAGCACGCAGGCACGCTTGATGATCCTATTCCATACGTGCAGGGTATGGCATTCGAGAAAGACAAATATTATGAACAATACGGTGTGATCTATCTCTGCATTCTGACAACCGTTACAGGTTATCCGAACGACTTGAAAGACTTGCCCACAATTGTACAGGAGGTAAAGCAATGAAACAGGTTATGTTATTAAAAGTTAAACGGGGGGGGGTAAAATGCTCTCTAAATAAAGAAGTTACGACCTCTTATCGTAAGAAAGGAGGGCGTAGATGAGACGGTCGATGATGGGACGGAAGAAGTTGCAGTTGTTCACCAAGAGGTTCTATCCTGCCGGGAATTATACCTGGATCGTACCTAAAGGATGTAGGGAGGTTGATGTGTTTCTTGTCGGAGGAGGGGGTGCAGGACATAATGGAAGCGGTGGAGGTGGCGGCTATACTAAAACCTTCAAAAAAGATACATCCGGATGGAGAGACGGTGATGCTATCTCTGTTGCACCGGGTCAGTCAATTCCGATAACAGTTGGGAAAGGAGGAATTGGAGGGTATTCTGAAGTTGCCCCCAACGGTGGATACTCTCAATTCTTAAATTCAAGTTATAGAGCTAATGGCGGAAATGGTGCGGGTAATGGTTATCCAGGCGGAAGTAATGCCGGAGCATATACTGGTGGCAACGGCGGAAGTGGCGGAGCAGGAGATGATTCAGATACGGCTAAAGCGGGTTCTGATGGATCTAACGGAATCGGCAGCCGCAATGAAAATGGCTCTCTCTATCCAGCTGGTTCCCTATATGGCGGAGGAAAGGGTCAAAGGCATACAACCCGCGATTTTGGCGAACCTACTGGGAAACGAAATGCCGGAGGTGGTGGTTCAGACAGAAATATAAATGGGGGCATGGGTGGAGAATCCGATTACGACAAAGGATGCGGAACTGGAAATGGCAATAGAAAAAGTGGCGGTTACGGTGGTGGCGGTTGTGGTACTTACGGTAACGGCGGTGATGGCACTGTCCTGATCCGCTATTGGGCTTACGAAGAATGATCTGCCGTTGAAAAAGATGAAACAAGATATTAACGACTAAAAAATAGGAGATAAAGTCATGAGAAATAATTGTTTACAAATGTTAATGGGGGGGGTAAACACCTCTTAACTCAAGTATCTGACCGACTTTCGGCGGAAAGGAGGTTGGTATGATAAGATCGATGATGGGACGGAAGAAAGTAGACAAGAATACTTTGCTGTTGCTACATTTTGATGGATCATTGAAAGATGAAGCCTCAGGCAAGCCTTATGTTGGTAGTAATATGTCCTATGTAGTGGGAAAATTCAAGAATTGCGTTTCGTTTTCAGGAAACGGGTATGTAAAGATAAGTGGAACGAATGCCATAAACGAGTCCCTATATCCAAACTATACCGTCGATTTTTGGATTAAACTGAAAAGTGGTGTGAGAAACGGTATAATGTCAAAAGGCAATGGTGGTGGAAATTATAGCTTTGATATAATGGAGGAATCTGACGGACGCATTTTCTTTGGATTGCAGTATGGTGGAACCCGAGGGGATGCAATATGCTATTTTACGATGCCACGAGATCAGTGGGTTCATCTTGCGATCGTCAGGTCACAATCTCGATATTGGAAAGTGTATGTAAATGGAGTGTATGCGTCTGGTTTCACATCAACGATGGTTTCAGGGTACTATAGTTCTTTAATGATCGGAAAATATCGAGATTATGGATTGTATCTGAACGGTATGATTGACGAGTTTCGCATCAGTAATATTGCCCGTTGGACATCAAACTTCACTCCGCCTGCAAGGCCGTATTAATAAATTAGTGACACTGTCTTTGGGCTGTCACAGCAGAAAGACAGCAAATGTATATTCAGAAAAAATTATTGATAATCGCCAACCCCAGGTTGGGTATTTTCTTTTAAAACAAATGGAGATATAAAATGTTCGGTGGCGAAAGAATAATAAAACAGCCTCCAGGCTATCACAGATTGGAGGCTGTAAAAAAAAGAAAATTAGGGGACCGAGGGTCTCCGGAAACAAAGTTAAACATTAAAGTTTGAAAATCATGTTATTATTAATTATTTCTTTTTTGGTTATAGCAGTTTATACGGCAGCAGTTTGTATAAAGGCAAAAGGTGTACCGTACTCAATTAGTGCGACGTATTATACTCTTGATCATAAATTGATCTTTGGAGCAAGCATGGCACTGACGGCTATGTTCCTATTCCCGGTCATTTGGGAAATGAGTACAACCTTTACTATGCGGTTGCTGGCGATCGCAGCCTGTATCGGTTTGATTGGTGTCGGTTTGGCTCCTGATTTCAAAGACACTTGGATAAACCGCATTCATTGTGGATCGGCGGCATTGACGTTGCTTTCTTCTCAGCTATGGGTTGGCTGCACGTCTTTCTGGTGGGTTCTTATTCCGGTGTGGCTGGCTTTTATCGTTTACACGGTAATAGGCATGAGTAAACGGTTGAGTGGTAATATATGGCAGGACTTTGTATCAACGAAGCCGATGTTCTGGTGTGAGATTGCAGCGTTGTCTACGACTTTTGGCGCGTGTGGACTTGCGCTTTAGAAATCTACCATAAACAGAACATCTGCCTTATATATTAAAACACGACAACCGGTAAAATGTCATATATCCGGTTGCCGTGTTTTTTATTGCCTAAAAATAAGTAGGTTATTTAGCAGTATGGAAATAAAGCGCGGAAATACGGTAGTCTGTGATGTCTATCTGAAAGATAACAGTTATACGGTCGAAGAGATCATGGGAGAGGACACTCTTATCCTGAATTTTCTTTCCCGTAATGTGGTAGAGCTTCAGATCAACGACTATATAGACTTTGAAGGGACAAAATACAAGGTCCGGCATAACGAGAAGGTGACGAAAAGGGAGACATCTCTTGGTTGGGAATATACCGTTCAGTTCTATTCAAGTCGGTATGACCTTTTGGATGCAGAGTTTTTCCTTCATGGTACACCGGAGCGGAAAAAGAACTTCGACTATTACACCGGTACCGCCCGTGACTGGCTAACCCTATTTGTCAAAAACATGAACCGTACAGGATCTGGTTGGGTGGCCGGATCCTGTATCGAATCCCGGATGATTACCCTTTCTTTCAAAGATAAGAAAGTCGGGACGGTACTTGACGAACTCATTAAAGAATTGGATACGGAATACTGGATATCCGGCCAGACAATAAATATCGGCAGGAGGGAGTATTCAAGCAACGGCCTTGTCTTGGCACAGGGCGAAGGAATGGGTTTTACCGAACTGGAAGTGTCCGCTGTTGATGATACGCCACCAGTAACGGTTCTTTATCCATACGGTTCAGATAAGAATCTCGGTCCCGATTATGGCGCGGATTATCTTCTTCTGCCTGATGGTCTGCTTTCTATCGAAAAGAATGTAGAGAAGTACGGCCGGATAGAAAAGTCCATGCAATTCGACCATATCTTTCCGAAAGGAGAGTTTGCCGTAACAGAAAAGATCGACGATTACACTCTGAGAGCTGCCGGTATGGATTTCAATCTTACCGATTGCCTGTTGGACGGGGTGGAAGTGATCGTTACATTCCAGGATGGCGGCTTGGCTGGCTATGACCTTGCAATCGTTGAAGACAGTTGGGACAATGACTTGAAACAGTTCAAACTAAAGCAGAATGACCAGGAAAACGCCTTGAAAGTTCCCGGTGACATTAATTTTTCTGTCGGTGACAAGTTTATCCTTACCGGCCTGAAAATGCCGCAAAGCTACAGGGATAACGCTTCATTACAGCTACAGGAAGAGGCGCAAACATGGTTGGATGGCAAGTGCGAGAAACGCATCCAGTTACGAGGAAAATGTGATGAAATTGTTTTTCGTTTGCAAAATATCTTTATCGCCTGTGGCCAGATGGTTGGCGTATATTCCGAACAGTTGGATATCGATCGAGAGATTCGTGTTACCAAAATAAAAAGGTATATCGAGAAAGACGGTACACCTTCATACCGGTATGAACTTACCTTGTCCGATTTCCTTGAATCGAATGGTTTTAAGGATCTGGTGGATGATGTGAATAAAGTGCCGGAAGAGATTGAGGATGCGGTTAAGCCGGTTCGGGAACATACGAAACGTTCATGGCGGGACGTGATGGAAACTTTGGGCATGATGTTTGACCCGGAAGGGGATTATTTCACTGAACTTATCAAGCCGTTGGCCGTGCATACGGCTCAACTTATCGTCGGCACCAATTCCCAGCAGATGGAGCTTATAGGGATGAAGTTTATTCCGAATGCGGACAATGATGCCAACTATTTCAAGAATACGACAGGAAAGTTAGTACACTTTACCGTTAGCGAGGAAATCCGTGAATGGGCTATTCCGGCGGCTTCTTTCCGGCTGAATAATTCGCTTGCCTATTATGTTTATGTCAAATGTCCAAAAGAAGGAACAAATGGCTCAATATATGTCAGTGAACGGCAGATAAAGTTAGAGGATGAAACAGGGTTCTATCATTTCTGGGTAGGGGTACTCAATACTCCGGAGGATGGCGTACGCTCTTGGCTTCCGAATTATGGATACACTGAGATTGCCGGCCAGACGATCACGACAGGATTGATAAAGGACAAGTTAGCCCGATTGGTGATTGATCTGGTGAATGGGACTATAACCGGACCTGTGATATTCAAATCCGGAACATCCGGTTATAATAACATTTCCGACCGCCCTAACCTTCAACCGTTGTATGATGGGGTAAATGATGCCCTGACGGATGCAGAGAATGCGTCAAATGCAGCCAACAACGCCCAATTGACTGCAAATAATAAGGCAAGGGTATTTTATCAAACGACAGCTCCAACATCGGGTATGCGAACGAATGACTTATGGGTGGATGGGGAGAATATCTATAGATATAGCGGTTCTAAATGGGCTCTTGCCTCAAAGTATGACAATACAATAACAGAGATCAATGGCGGACTCATAACTACGGGTGCGATCGCTTTTGGAAGCACAGGTGGAATGTCGGCGTCTGGTACAATCCGTATTTGGTCGGGAGGAACAGCCGGGGCGAAAGGGCAACCACCCACTGATCCGACATTTAGCGTTGATAGCTCAGGTAACGTGATTTCAAATGGGACTATTACAGCAAATGATGCCATTTTATTAAGAAATGGACAAGCTGGGATTACAGGATATGGCACATCTAATAGTTCTATAAGATTTTGGGCTGGAGGTTTAGTTCCAGAAAGTGCAGATTTTAGAGTTGACCAAAGTGGAGATGTTAATGTTAGAATGTTAAATGCTATAAGTCTCAATGGAGGCACATCTAATTTTTCAAGCATTTATTTAACCGACAAATCGTGGAATAATAACTATGTTAATCTGTTTGCAGCAAGAGAAGCTCAAGGTATGGAAATTCAAAGAACTTATCAAGGTATTTTAGGTAATATCGGAAAATTTATTGTAATGAAATACAATCCTGATGCAACGGCTTATCGGGAAATAAGTTTTTTTGTCAGACATTTTAAATCTGATGCCTCATGGGTATTTAGGACTTGTGTAAAAGCAAGTTTCTTACCAACGTTAACCCAGATTAATGATTTAGATACATCTGGAACAAAATATAATGTAAAATGGGATAGTGCAACAGGTTTATTATATATAGAATAAGAAGATGAATTTAACATTGAAAGACAGAGTATTAATACTCAACACCGTGTTACCACAGTTTGACACGAGAAAAAACATGGAACTGAAAGTATCGATAGACAGTAAGATAGCAATCTCGGAGGTTGATCAGAAGCGTATCGTTATCAAGGATATGGGGAGTGGTCAAATCAACATCGGATTTACTGATGCAGCGGCCATAACGGAAACAACAGATATAGCTTTGACTGATGAAGAACTTCAATACCTCAAACAACGTGTTGACTTCATAGATCGCAACGGCATGTTCTCTGAGTTCACGATGCCGACGTATGTCAAAATTTTGGATGAACCGCTAAAAGAGGAGCAACCGGGCGAATAATATAAAAATCCGCCTCCCATCTATCACAGACCGGAGGCGGAGAAATAACAAACACTGCCTTATGGCAATGAAAAAACTCGTAACAAAGATGATCAAATAAAAACGGAAGGAGGTGTAAAGTGAATGTAGAATTAACCGATATACTAACAATAATCGGGACGTTAGGAGGATTCGAGGCGATAAAATGGGGGATTAGCTTCTATACGAACCGGAAGACAAACGCCCGTATCGAGGACGCCCATGCCGATGTGGAGGAGTTCAAGGCTTTACGTGAGTATAACGAGTTCCTGCAAAAACAGCTATCAGAAAAAGAAGAACGTTTTGTAGAACAAACCGGAAGGCTTCGACAGGTACAGGATGAGCTTTTTACTTTGAAAGAGAGCTATTCGGATGTCAAGCTTGAACTTGCTATGAAAAGGTGTGAGAGAAAGAAATGCGGTGATCGTGAACCGCAGAATGGGTATTAATAATAGGAGGATAAAAATGAAAAAGATAGATTCAATCATTATCCATTGTTCGGCCACACGTGCCGGACAGGATATCAAAGCTAAGGATATTGATCGTATGCACCGTGCACGCGGTTTCAGCCAAATTGGTTATAACTATGTAATCGACTTGGACGGAACCATAGAAGCCGGTCGGCCACTCACGATAGCTGGGGCTCATTGTATCGGTTACAATGATCATAGCGTCGGGATTTGCTATATTGGTGGACTGGACACTTCCGGAAAACCGGCTGATACCCGGACTCCGGTGCAAAAGACGGCAATGGACGACCTAATTAACAAGTTAACGAGAGAATATGAGATTGCAGAACTTCTCGGCCATCGAGATACGTCACCGGACCTAAACGATAACGGCATAGTTGAGCCGTTTGAATTTATCAAGGTGTGTCCTTGTTTTGACGTTCGGGAAGAATACAAATCATTTTTGAAACTGATAATTGTACGGCCATGAAAGCCGTGATGTCGGATGTGATGGACGGTTGGAATATGTTGTATGTTGGCACGGCATAAGAGCTGTGCGATGTGTTCTTTGACATAGTGGGGACATTATTTTTATGCTGATGCTATTTTTAGCATTGAAAATACTATTTTATACGTGATTTTTCCTATTTTTGTACAAAAATAGCATCAGTATATGTATTTGATTAAAAACAATAGTAACCTGAGAAGCGAAATTTTGCCTTTGCGAGATGTCTTATCTCGATTTTTGAAAGAGAATGAGATAACAGATTCCGCTATCGCTGAAGAGGTTGGGGTAACAAGGGCGACTTTAAGTAAATTCTTAAAAGGGGAATCGGAATTAAAATTTATGCAAGCCGTTCGATTAATGAAAGTTTTAGGTATTCCTGAGACTGACTATGTGACTGCTTATTGTGAGGGCAAGGATGCTGAAGAAGATTCTCTCGAAAGACTTGAAAGAATTTCTTATATTTCCAAGAATTTTGATTTGGCGGCATTAAAAAAGCTGGGAATTATACCAAAAGTGAAAGTAGAAGAGTATGAGAAGTGTATTTGTAATTTTCTTGGTATAAATTCTATTTATGAATATGATGACACTTCTTTAATGCCCGCTCTTTTTAGTAAATCAAAACGGAGGATGTTGGAGGAGAAAGAATCAAAAATGACCTCTTTCTGGTTAAAGTGTGCTATTCAGTCGTTTCTTAAAATTGGGAACCCAAATGATTTTGATAAAGATTTGCTTTTGCAATTACTCCGTCGGTCAGCAGAATTTACGAAAGATGAGAAGAATGGGTATTATAGGTTTGTCCTTGTATTGTACCAGATTGGTATTATTGTACTAACGCAATCTTATGCCACTGGGACGAATGCCCATGGTGCCACTCTTATTTTAAATGGCAAGCCTTGTATAATCATTACAGATATGGGTAAAAAATACCATAAACTATGGCTTAGTTTACTCCATGAACTCTATCATGTTGTTAATGACTTTGAAATAATAGAAACTTTGAACTATCATTTTTCAACTCCAGATATGCCTGATTTGCTTTTGAATGAACAAAAAGCTGATCAATTTGCATTAGATATTCTAATTAATCCGGTTATCCAAGAAAAACTTGGAAGGGTTGTATCATTTCCTGCAAAAGTGAAGGCTTTAGCTAATGAATTACATATTTCTCCTTCTATTATTTACGGAGTGTATTTGGAATCTTTGCCTAATGGAAAAATGAAAAGTCAGCAATTTGCGAAGTTCAATAATGAAAAAATGTTGATTGCTTCAGAAATAGCGACTAAAAATATTTTGTTTGATCCTATCTCCAAACGTTCCTTGAAAGTCGCAATAGACGAGATGAAATCAATTTTAGAAAAGAAAGCTATATAACTAAAAATTACATTATATGGAATTATCAAAGAAATCATTAGACGATTTGATCAGTGCAGCTGATAAAATTATTGAAGCGAACAGTAGTCCGGAAAATGACTTATTTGGGGAAGTACAAAATCCAGAAGCAGTTAGAGAAATACTGGGTATCTCGGAACAGAATCCAAACCTTTCACATGAATTGTATTATGCTAATATCCAAAAATTTTTAGGAAAGTTTTTGCCGAAAGGTGAAGATATAACTAGGGTTATCCGTAATTTAGTTTGTATTTTACTTGCTCATAAAGAACTATCTGGGTTAACGTATGGAATACGAGGCGCGGATTCTCGTATGTCAAAGACGGAAGATATGGAGAATATGATAGATGTCCTATCTGAATGGTCAGAAACTCCAACGGATTATCTTAAGTTAGCTACAATCCTTTTGGATAAGTGTAAAGAATTAGGATATGTACCACAAGAAAGGAGATTGAACGATTACGTGCCAGCAAATACAAACTCCTGACTTGACTTTATTAATAATATCAAGGTGGTGTCCTCACGAAGTTGGAGTTCACCGCCTTTTTTATATCCGGGCGAAGTCTAAATACGGATATGGCAATGAAATAATTAGTCATGAAAACTTGGCATATCATATTAGTTTTAGTTTTTTGCCTTCTTTGCTTCCTGGCCGGTCGGCACACGAATAGGGCAGGAGGTGTACTTGTTGGAAAAAACGACACGTTGATCCTGTATCTGTCTCTTATACACATCTGACGCTGCCGACGACTTAATAGGTGTA
>ENA-OYXK01000315-OYXK01000315.1-human-gut-metagenome-genome-assembly--contig:-NODE-315-length-26653-cov-5.652192_pt1 | contig 26653 bp, 19 predicted proteins | sample MGYA00244215_ERZ653417 | MGnify/ENA primary metagenome ERZ653417 (study PRJEB26926, sample SAMN06164905) | human gut metagenome | biome: ENVO:00009003; feature: ENVO:2100002; material: ENVO:00002003... | reverse complement strand
GGCGAGAAGCAACATCGAGATGCAGCGTAAGCGGAATCGAGATGGGGCTCTGAATCGTTACCTTTTTTGTTCCAAAATATTTTCAGACACAAACAGCAGCCGGACCCCTCTCCCGGATCCGGCTGCCGTTTGTCCTGTATCGTATGCTTTTATTCTGCAGTGCTTGAAGACGTTGAAGCAGTGCCTGTGCTGCTTGTCGATGTCGTTTCGGTACTGCCTGATGTCGTGCTGTCAGACGTTGTACTGTCCGTTGCGGTACTGTCCGTTGTTGTACTGTCGGTTGTGGTTCCATCTGTGGAATCTGTAGAAGCGCTGTCAACTGTCATCGTATACAGATCTGCGTCCGTTACTTCAAGTTTTTTCCAGTTGGATGCGACCTTGATATCGCTCTCCTTTACCCATCCATCCAATGTATCGTTGTACTTATCCGATTTGCGGTTGGAAATGATAGTCTGTCTTCTGGACTCGGTTTTGTCCTCGTCGAATGCTTTATCTACACGGATCACATAATATGCATCGTCGCCTTCGATGACACCGTCATAATACTCGCCATCCTTCAGCTTTGCTGCTTCTTCCGCTACTTTATCTCCAAGAGAACAGGTATCGTCATCGTCTTTCTCCGATCCGGTTCCAAAGGATGTCTCGGAAGAGGTCAGATAAGAAACCTCAGAGGAGGAATCGCTGGCGGAACTGCTCGATGTGCTCGCGCTTGAAGCGTCGGATGCGCTTGTGTCGGAAGCATCGGAAGAAGAGCTGCTCTCATCGGAGCTGTCGGCAGAATCGGTGGAATCTGCGGTATTCTCCGCATTTAACTGATCGTTCAGCTCCTTGCGCAGATCGGTAAACGATGCGGCTGCAGGATCCTCAGACTCTTTTAAGAGATCCAGGAATCTCTGTGCGATTTCTTTCTTTGCCGCTTTTTCCTCGTCCGTCAAATCAATCGTTTTTCCATCGTCATCCTTCTCGGTTCCTGCTGTGGATACCGTGATGTAGCTGATGGAGGTCTGCTTTGCCTCTTCATCGGATACCTCGGTATCTACATCTGCGATGATCGGATCATAAATTCTGGTCTGAATAACATACAGCTCCAGTGCATCCTGGATGTCCTCAACGGTTGCGTGCAGCTTTTTCATCACATCGTCACCATTCTTATCTGCGAATGCCTGTGCAGCCTCTTTCGCCTGCTGTTTTTCCTCGTCTGTCAGGGAAATTCCGTATTCCTCTGCGTGCTGCCGCATCAGAAGCTCTTTTTCGATCGTATCAAGAGACTGCTCCTTGAACGTTTCCCCGGTAGTCTTTCCATCGTCGCCTTCCTTGTCGTACATCTCAGACGGCATCTGCATTCCGTACATCGAGTACATCTTGGAATAATAATTGTACATGGTTGCCTGCTGATATCTCAGCATGAAATTTGCCTGTCCGAGTGTAATCGACTCGTCATTTACAGTAACTGCCGTTTTTGTTCCGTCCACATTGTCGGAACCGCAGCCAGTCAGTCCCATCGCTGCCATCGAAGCACTCAGCATAACGCAGACTGCTTTTGCTTTTAAATTTTTCATTACTTCCTCCTCATGCAGGGCGAAATGTATGCTCAAAAAGAGTTTTTCTTTTTACACGTTCGAATTTCCGGTCCTGCATCGATTTTTATAAACGCTTTTCCTATTATACCCTTTTTGTTGATACAGGGCAACTTTTTTCTTCCCTGTTCACGCCTTTTTCACACGATTTTGTGGTTATGCGAGTATTTCACTCCTGTGTGATCTGCAGCAGATCTTCCACCAGTGCATGGCTCTTCTCCAGCAGATCGATCTTTTCCTTTGAATTTCTCCGCCGCGGCGTGTAGACAAACGCCAGCGACTCCATCTGGAATTTCAGTTCGTCTCGGTATTTCTGCAGCAGCTCCGGAATCCGCGCCACATCGATTTTTGCATGCTGCTGTAAGGTGACTCGTACCGAATCGCCCATCTGTTTCAGCTCCGTCACATACGCACAGTGCGCCAGCGCTTTCAGTTCTGCAACAGCCAGAAGATTCTGTACATTTTTCGGCGGTTCCCCGAAGCGGTCGGTCAGCTCCTCCGTCATGTCCTCATACTCTTCCTTATTTTCAATCGCCGCAATTCGCTTATAGGTGTCAAGCTTCAGAGACTCGTTGCTGATGTAGCTGTCCGGAATATAGGCACTGACATTCAGATCAATCGTTGTCTCGAACGCTTCTGCCGGTGCGATGCCCTTCGCCTCCTGGACAGCCTCTGCGAGCATTTTACAATAGAGATCGTATCCAACCGATTCCATATGGCCCGACTGCTCTGCGCCCAGCAGATTTCCGGCACCGCGGATCTCAAGGTCACGCATCGCAATTTTAAAGCCGCTTCCCATCTCCGTAAATTCACGGATCGCATGGAGACGCTTCTCCGCCACTTCCTTCAACATCTTGTTTCTGCGGTACATCAGAAATGCGTAGGAAGTCCGGTTCGACCGTCCGACGCGGCCGCGGAGCTGATAGAGCTGTGACAGTCCCATCTGGTCAGAATCATGGATAATCATGGTATTGACATTCGAAATATCGAGTCCTGTCTCAATGATCGTTGTTGACACGAGCACATCGATCTCTCCGTTGATAAAGCCGTACATGATCTTCTCGAGCTCGCGCTCCTTCATCTGCCCGTGCGCAAAGCCCACATTTGCATCCGGCACGAGCTTCTGGATCGTGTTCGCCATATCCGCAATCGACTGGACACGGTTATAGACATAGTAAACCTGCCCGCCCCGCGCAAGTTCACGGTTAATCGCCTCGCGGACCATTTCTTCATTGTATTCACAGACAAAGGTCTGGATCGGCTGGCGATCCTGCGGTGCTTCCTCGAGCACACTCATATCCCGGATGCCGATCAGGCTCATATGCATGGTACGCGGAATCGGTGTCGCCGTCAGTGTCAGAACATCCACATTTTTTTGCAGCTGTTTGATTTTTTCTTTATGCGTCACGCCGAACCGCTGCTCCTCATCGACAATCAGAAGGCCAAGATCTTTGAACTTTACGTCCTTCGACAGAACGCGGTGTGTTCCGATGACAATATCCACGAGTCCTTTTTTCAGATCCTCCAGCGTTTTTTTCTGCTCTGCCGGCGTGCGGAACCGGCACAGAAGATCAACGCGCACCGGAAAGTCCTTCATGCGCTCAACGAACGTATTGTAATGCTGCTGTGCCAGAATGGTGGTCGGAACGAGGTAGACGACCTGTTTGCTCTCCTGCACTGCCTTAAACGCTGCACGGATCGCAACCTCGGTTTTGCCGTATCCGACATCGCCGCAGATCAGGCGGTCCATAATCTTTTTGCTCTCCATGTCCGCCTTTGTCGCCTCGATCGCCGCAAGCTGATCGTCCGTCTCCTCAAATGGAAACAGTTCCTCAAATTCCTTCTGCCAGATCGTATCCTTTCCGAACTGATAGCCGGATGACGCCTGCCGCTCGGCATACAGCTTCACGAGATCCTGTGCGATATTTTTTACCGCATGGCGAACCCGTGTTTTCGTCTTATTCCATTCCTGACCGCCGATTTTATTCAGCTTCGGCACCTTTGCAGCTTCGCCGGACGCATACTTCTGCAGCGTATCGAGCTGGGTGGCCAGCACATAGAGGTTCGATCCGCCCGCATACTCGATTTTCATGTAATCACGCGTTACGCGGTCCATCTCAATTTTCTCGATACCGCGGTAAATACCAAGACCGTGGCTCTCGTGCACGACATAGTCACCGATCGAAAGATCCGCAAAATTCTGGATTTTCTGACCGGAATACTCCGATTTCTTCCGGTTTTTCTTCTTCTCTTTTCCAAAAATATCCGTCTCTGTAATCAGCACAAATTTCTGCATCGGATATTCAAAGCCTCTGCGGGCCGCGCCGTGGATCAGCATGACCTCGCCCGGTTTCAGAACACGCTCCTCATTCTCGCTGTAGAAGGCCGGAATCTCCTCATTCTGCAGGTCCTCTGCCAGATGCTGCGCCCTCGTCCGCGACGGACTCGCCAGTACAATACGGTAACCCGCTTTTTTCCAGGATTTCAGATCTTTTACCAGAAGCGGGAACTGATTGTTATACGAATTGACCGATTTCACCGTCACACTGAATTCGTCACGGATATTCCACTCGCCCTTCTGCGGCTCCATCAGCGATACGGCAACACAGCCGCGGCGGTTCAGTTTTGCCACAAGCTCCGCCGTACTGCACATCAGCTTCGCCTGTCCCGGCAGGAGGTATCCCTTTTCGAGACGGTGGCTCACGCTCTCCTGAAATTCTGCTTCCAGCGCATCGGCACACTCGATGATGCGGTTCGGCTCATCGAGGAAAATGCGGCTGTTCTCCGGCAGATACTCAAGAAACGAGACGGTCTCCGGATAAAAATAATGAAGATACTGCTCCACTCCCTGCAGAATTTCGCCCTCGCCGATCTGATCGCAGATTTCCTCTGCCGCATGGCGGATCCTTGCCGCTTCCTCTGTCATCATTTTGTCGCGGAATTTTGTGCTTTGCGCTTTCGCCTCTTTTTTTATAGCTTTTACACCGCGCGCAATCGTGTCCTCTGTTAAAATCAGCTCCGATGCCGGATAGATTGTGATTTCCTCGAGGTTTTCAATCGACCGCTGGCTCTCCGCATCGAAGCTTCGGATGGAATCTATCTCATCGCCCCAGAGCTCAATCCGGATCGGGTTCTGTTCCGTCAGCGGATAAATATCGAGAATGCCGCCGCGGACGGAAAACTGACCGGTCGACTCCACCTGAAAGGTACTCTCATAGCCGAGCCGCACCAGCTCTTTTCTTATTTTATCCAGATCGAGTTCGCTGTCATTGCGCAGATGGATGCAATGTTTTTCGAACACGCCAAGAGGCAGAAGAAAGTCCATACATCCCCCTACACTGGTGATGATGGTAACTTCCTTCCGCTCAAGAAGTGCCTGGATCACCTGAAGCCGCTGCCGGATCAGCAGATTTCCGTGAATGTCTGCCTGATAGAAAATCAGGTCCTTCGCCGGATAATACAGCGTCTCCGCATCGTACAGCCGGTAATCCTCATATAATTCTTTTGCTTTTAATTCATTTTCCGCGATCAGAAGCCGCACCGGGGCATCCTCGGAGAGACCTGCGATCATATGGGCTTTCTGGCTTTCCAGACAGCCCGAGATCACCGTCACACCTGCGGTTCCTTTTTTCAGATCACGGAACAGCTCGTCAAAACGGGCAATTTCTTTGATCGGTTCTAATAACGCTTTCATTTTCCTTACTCTGCCGGGTTTGCAGATTTGCGGTTATACTCGTTCATGGCTGCGTCCACATCCCCGTTCAGCATCTGCTCGATTGCTTTTGCCGCATGCTCGATCGCCAGATTTACAAGGGGACGTTCGTCTTTCGTAAACGGACTTAACACGTAGTCCGCCAGATCCCAGTTTTTCGGTTTCTCACCGACGCCGACCTTCACACGCATAAAATGGTCGGTGCCAAGATTAGCGATGATGTTTTTGATGCCATTGTGGCCGCCCGCGCTTCCTTTTTTGCGGATACGGATCTGTCCCGGCGCCAGGCTGATATCATCGTAAACCACGATCAGCTCGCTCTCCGGATCCACTTTGTAATAGTTCACCAGCTCCCGCACGGACTCACCGCTCAGGTTCATATATGTCATCGGCTTTGCAACGATAACCTTCTGACCTGCGATCATGCCTTTTCCGAACAGAGCCTTGTGGCCTGTACCGGAGGAAGGGATCTGATATTCATCGATCAGATAATCGATGGTATCAAATCCGACATTGTGCTTCGTCCCTTCGTACTGGCGCGTTGGATTTCCCAGACCTACTATAATATACATAAATTCTCCTGTCATCAGACCATTTTCCGGCGCAGTTTTTGTTCACGTCACGGTCAAAACGGATATTCTCCATCCACTTCGCTACTTGCGCATAACCGAATAGCTGCTTCGCCGCACCGAAAAATGATATATTGTTTTTCCATCTGTCATAAAGAAAGAACACGAACAAAAGAGCAGCCTTTTTCCTGCTCTTTTATTCGCTGAAATGCTTCGGCAATGTTTAGTTAAAGTATACCAGCTCGCTCTCCGGTTTCTTGGCCGGTTTGATTTCTTTTGCATACAGAACCGGGCCTTCGCCATCGTAAACCTTCATATAGCCCCATTTTACCGTTGCAGTCACGTCAACCCAGGAACCCATTACGAGAGATTTGGCGCTTGCGCATTTGCAGACATAGCCGATAAAAGAAGTATCATCTGCACAGCAGGTCATTGCCATACGACCCGGAACAAAGAAATCGGCTCCGACATCCTTGCTCTTTAATACCATACCGCGGAAATGAACAGTCTTGCCCTCGTAACGCTCCGGGTTGTCGCCCATATCGACATACCAGATTCCGTAATCGGCGTCATCAATCTCGATCACATCGGCATCGGTATCAAACGGCATCTGATCCTCAAAAATGTTGTCAATTTCGCCTTCTTCGTTCTCAAACAGAACGTCGCACGCCTGGTTGACTACTTTGATGCTGCGGCGGAAGGATGGAAGCGGATCTTCCGGACGACAGCGGTTGAACATAACCATATCCGCATTTTTTGCCATCTCCATGAAAACAGATTTCATATTCTGCATATAAATCTGGAAGCAGCTTGCATCGACTGTCACAATCTCCTGTACAATGCCCCAGCCGCGCGGCAGCTCCATTTCTTCGAGTTTTTTTACACTCCAGAGCGGATTGTATTCCAGAATAATACGCTCCGGGCGATATTTACGGTTCAGTTTTTTCAGGTAATCTAAAGTAAACTGCTCCGGTCCTTCTACGATTTCCAGTACTGTATTGTGTTTGAGCAGTTCTTTTTCGTCATACTCTACCTCACCCTCTTCGGTTATGATCAGAAGGGTCGGCCCGTCAATTTGGAAATATTCCTGTGCTACGGTAAAATTGATAAAAGAGGTTTTTCCACTCTCCAGAAATCCTGTTATGAGATAAATCGGAATTTCTACTTCGTCTTCTTCGTACATTTTGTACCTCCGTTGTCTTTGACGTACTCCCGGAATCTTTCTGCACTTGCTTTTGCGGCTGAGATTCCGGGCGTGCCTTTTGCTTTGTCTCTAAATCAAGAAAAAAGCTGCCACATCGGATTTTGTTTCTGATGCGGCAGCTTCACTACAGTTCACAGGTACCCTGCGGACCGTAATTTTCGCAGCTACTTTGTATTTTTACAGTCCGAACAGCTCTGCCAGCTTATCTTCTGCTAATTTGGAACCGATGACACAGATTCTTCCGGTGAATTCCGGTGCTCCGTCACGTACTTCGTACTCTTCCGGAACCATATCGAAATAGATCCACTGTCCATCGGCGCCTGCTACCATACCTTTGGCCCGAAGAACCATACCATAAGCGGTATCCTCGGAAAGTTTCTTTAAGATGCCTTCGATCTGCTCTTTGGTGAAGGTCTTCACAGTCTCCTGACCCCAGCTTGTGAAAACTTCGTCTGCGTGGTGATGATGGTGATGCTCGTGACCGCAGCCACACGCATCATCGTGATGATGATGCTCATGGTCGTGATCGTGACCGCAGCAGCATTCGTCATCATGGTCATGATGGTGATGCTCGTGTTCCTCGTGATCGTGACCGCAGCAGCATTCGTCATCATGGTCGTGATGATGGTGCTCGTGCTCCTCGTGATCGTGACCGCAGCAGCACTCGTCATCATGATCGTGATGATGGTGCTCATGCTCCTCATCGTGGTCATGGCCGCAGCAGCACTCGTCGTGGTCATGATGATGGTGATGATGCTCTTCCCCTTCTACCTGCGCAAGGTTGATGATGGCACCTTCCATCGTATCGAGTACTTTCTTACCACCCAGTACTTCAACCGGTGTGGTAATAATGTGTGCTTCCGGATTCAGTTCGCGGAGCATTTTTACAGCTGCCTCTACTTTTTCCGTATCGGCTTTATCGGTACGGCTCAGGATGATGGTTCCTGCGCTCTTTACCTGATTCTCGAAGAATTCGCCGAAGTTTCTGAGATACATTTTGCATTTCATAACGTCGACTACGGTTGTTGCGGAATTCAGGGCTACGCCTGCTTCTTTTTCTACGCCGTCTACCGCTTTGATGACGTCGGAGAGTTTACCTACGCCGGACGGCTCGATGATGATGCGGTCCGGGTGATATTTGGTGATAACGTCTTTTAATGCTGCGCCGAAGTCTCCCACAAGAGAGCAGCAGATGCAGCCGGAGTTCATTTCACGGATTTCGATACCGGCATCTTTTAAGAAGCCTCCGTCGATTCCAATTTCACCGAATTCGTTCTCGATCAGGACAACCTGCTGGCCTTTCAGTGCGTCTCCGAGGAGTTTTTTGATCAGGGTTGTTTTTCCTGCGCCCAGGAAACCTGAAATAATGTCTATTCTTGTCATTGATTTAACCTCTTTATCTTGTTGATTCCGTTTATAGTTAGCTATAAAAGGGCCGAAGTTTATCCTCCGCCCCACACTCACGCCTATTATAGCAACCATAGAACAAAAAATCAAGGGGATTTCCCTTGCTTTTTCTGCATTTCACCATTATAATATATTACATATCTTTTCTACTTTAACGCGTTGAATGAGCAAATCATTTTACCTATGAATGGGGGACTTTTTTTATGAGTGGAACGAAAGAAAAAAAACTCAATCTGCCACAGTCACTGCTTTTGCTGCTGCTGATCATCGTATCCGTCGCAGTCTGTATCCGCCTGAAAACCGGCGGTCCTATGATCGGCCTGTTTGCAAGCTGGATTTTTATCTATCTGTTTTGTAAAATTTTCGGTATTTCTTACGCCAAAATTGTTGCCGGCGCATACGATGCCATCCGTATGGTCGTCCCGACGCTCTGCCTTCTGATGGCCATCGGTGTCATGATCGGCACCTGGCTGCAGAGTGGTACCATTGCCACCATCATTTCCTGGGGCTTAAAAATGATTAACCCGTCCTGGCTGCTGCCTCTGACGTTGCTGTTCTGCTCCATTTTGAGTATTGTAACCGGTACTTCCTATGGTTCCGTCGGAAGCGCAGGTGTTGCCATGATGGCGATCGGAAACGCCATGGGTATCCATCCTGGCATGGTAGCCGGTGCTGTCATCTGCGGTGCCATGTTCGGTGACAAATTAAGTCCTCTTTCCGATACCACAAACCTTGCTCCGGCCGTTGCAGATGCCAAACTTGGCGATCATATCCGCTCAATGCTCTGGACCACCCTTCCAACATATGTGATAACCTTAATTCTTTTTACTATTCTCGGTTTCCAGCAGACCAGCGGAAGCTATACCGAGGGAAGCATTACCGTTTACATCGATGCTTTAAACGGTGAATTCCAGCTCGGATGGATTACCATGATCCCTGCCATCCTGATTATTGTATTGCTCCTCTGCAAAGTAAATGCGATCTCTGCACTTGGTCTTTCCAGCTTCGCTGCCGGATTTGTTTCCTATTTTGTGCAGCACGATACTCTGCAGGGCATCATCCGCACAGCTTACAACGGTTACACAACCGCAATCGAAGAACCGGTATTACAATCCATCTTAAACCGCGGCGGCATGGGAAGCATGCTCCAGTACGTAGCCATTATCTGCTTTGCTGTCGGCATGGGCGGCATGCTGGAAAAACTCGGTGTACTGGATCACATTCTTCAGGCGATTGTAAAGAGAATCAACAGCGATGGAAGTATGATCCTGGCAACGATGATTGTCGGTTACGTGACCAGCCTCATCAGCTGCTCCCAGCCGATGGCACACGTTCTGACCGGCCGTCTGATGGCACCTGTCTTTCAAGAGCGCAAGGTTGCACCGGAAATTCTTTCCCGCTGCCTCGAAGACTCCGGAACTATGGCTGGTCCTATGATTCCATGGCATGGCTACGGCGTATACATGGCCGGCACACTTGGTGTTGCATGGTCGGCATTTTTCCCGTACTTATTCCTGCTTTACCTGACCCCGGTTTTCAGTATTTTCTATGGATTTACCGGAATTTCCATTAAGCATCTTCCGGAAACCAAAAACAATGAATCAAAAGAAGAGAAATAAGGCAAAAGCAGAAATCGTAACAGAAAATCATAAACAGAAACAGAAACAAAAAAAGAAAAGGAAAAGAGAAAGAATGCAGACAAAACTTGTTCTTCTCGGAACCGGCACACCAAATGCGTGTCCGAATGCCAACGGACCTTCCTCCGCTGTCGTGGTCGGTGACCGTGCTTATCTGGTAGATTTTGGCCCTGGCGTTGTCCGCCAGGCCTCAGCCGCCTATTTTAACGGCGTGGATGCCCTGCGGCCGGATCTTCTGACCGTTGCCTTCTGTACGCACCTTCACACAGACCATACCGCAGGGTACCCGGATCTGATTTTTACTCCGTGGGTGCTGGAGCGCCCGATTCCATTGAAAGTTTTCGGGCCAAAGGGCTTACAGCACATGACCGATCATATCTTACAGGCCTATGAAACCGACATTGATTTCCGAATTCACGGTTTCGAAAAAGCAAACGAATCCGGCTACCGCGTTGAGGTAACAGAAATTGAATCCGGCATTGTCTACCGGGATGACCTGGTTACGGTGGAGGCTTTTCCGGTCAGCCACGGAACACTGGAATGCTACGGCTATAAATTCACCACACCGGACCGCACAATCGTCATCACCGGCGATACCGCTCCGCTGGATCTCGTGGCAGAAAAATCGAAAGGCTGTGATATCCTGCTGCACGAAGTGGAATACGCCGCCGGAATCTCCTGCCGCGAACCAAAATGGCAGAAATACCACCGGGAAGTGCATACGTTAAGCACGGATCTTGCCGGTGTTGCAAAAAAGGCAAATCCGAAACTGCTCGTTACGTATCACCGGATTTACCATATGAATGTACAGGATAACCACAAAAACCTTGCCGCCGAGATGGCATGGCGCGATGCCGCGATTCTGGATGAAATCCGGGATGCAGGGTATGACGGATATGTCGTGAACGGAAAAGACCTGGATGTATTTTAAAATACGGGGCAGCGTACCAATTCTGGTTTACGAATTGGTACGCTGCCCCGTTCGTTTTGGGATGAGCCCGGAGACGCTTTCTATTTTCATTTACCCGACTGGCAGATTCTACCATACTCTGCGTTATTTCAGAACTGTTTTTTCTTTGACATTAACCTCCTCAGAACGTATAATCATAGTATTACAACTCTGGCAAAACAGCAGGATTTTCTGCTGTTTGTCGTTACAGGAACCTGATCCGCAGACGGCTTGCACAGTCTGCCTTTCGTTTGCGTTCCAGAAAGGATGTTTTATATGGCAGCTACTACTGCGAAACCCGTAAAAAGCGCCGGTAAAATTCCCGGCAGTACCTTGAAAATCATTGCGATGGTCTGTATGCTGATCGACCACACTGCAGCTGTACTTTTCGACCGAATCCTGATTTCCCGTGGTCTTCTGGATGCGGTGAACGCTTCGGACGGAGGCGCATCATTTCTCTCCACAGGAAACACAGCTGTGATTTATTACGCGGACATGATTATGCGTGCCATCGGACGAATCAGTTTTCCAATTTTCTGTTTTCTGTTAATTGAGGGATTTCTACATACACATGATGTGAAAAAGTATGCTCTGAATCTTGGTATTTTCGCACTGGTTTCAGAAGTTCCGTTTGACCTTGCATTTGCGGGAAAACCGTTTTATCTGAATTATCAGAATGTATTTTTCACTCTGTTTATCGGCCTTGTGATGATGATTTTCCTGCAGAAGATTGATGAAAAAACGCATCAGGACGGTACAAACTGGCGGGGAGCCAACTGGAAAGTTTCCATTGGAAAACTGCTGGTGATCGTAGCGGCATGCACTGTTGCTACACTGCTGAAAACCGATTACAGTGCGATGGGAATTCTGACGATTGTTCTGATGTATAACCTGCGTAACAATAAGATGTATTGTATTGGAATTGGCTGCGCCGTACTTACGCTGCTGAGCCTGAATGAAATCACCTGTTTTCTGGCGATGATCCCGGTGCATTTTTATAACGGAAAACGAGGATTGAATCTGAAGTATCCGTTTTATGCGTTTTATCCGGTGCATCTGCTGGTGCTGTTTGCGATTGCGGCGGTACTGGGGATGGCGGGGGTTGCGGTTGTTTAAAAAACGGACACCCGGAAGTGCACCTGCGCCGCCTGGGACTGTGCCCTGGGGCACAGTCCCAGACGACACAGACGCACTTCCGGGCTGACATTGAGGCGGGCGGTGGGGAGGTCTGGATTTGCTGCGCAAATCGGCGTGAGATTCTACTTAATATACTTCTTAACTTCCAACGGATACCCCAAAAACTCTTCGCTGCGAATCACTTCAAAATTCTCCGGTTGAAAATCTTTGCGTAACGTCACAGTGTTCAGGCAATGATATCCCAATCTATGATAGAGTTTCATCGCTCCAAAATTTCGCGCAGCTACCTCAAGATAGACAGATTCAGAATACTTTTTTATCTCGACTTCGACCAGCGCAATCGCATGACTTCCGTATCCGTTTCCCTGGTATTCCGGAAGTACGAAAAGATCTTCGATCCAGTCAACTTCCGCCCCGCGGCTTCCGAGATGCACAAATCCAATGGGGATCTCTTCTTTTAAGATAAAATAAAACACATGCCCTTTGTCTGTCCAGGCAGCAAGATTCTCCGCGGCCTCTTCGTCGGTTATAACATAATCACCATGAGCCAGCCAAAAGCCTCGAATCAGCTCTTTTGCAAGTTGTGCTTCGTTTTCATATTTCTGTAAAGCTATAATTTCATTCATTTTTTCATCTCCCTTGTTTGTTTAACCGAATCAAGTAAGTCCCAACCCCCTGCTTATTGCTTCGCGCAATGGAAGCAGGTGACTTGCTTGATTCGGGTCAAAGCGGATATTCGCAATCCGCTTCGCTACTTGCTCATAACCGAATAGCTGCTTCGCAGCTTATCAGAAGTGGCTTGTACCACTCCTGATACAAGCAAGTCCCCACCCACTGCTTATTACTTTTCGCAATGGAAGCAGGTGACTTGCTTGATTCGGTTAAACTATGATATACTCAAATCATCATGATACCAGGCTCAAAAAGCTAATGCAAGCTCGCTTGCAAGAGGATTTTTGAACTCTTGACCTGTCAAAAACATGACGAGGAGTGCAATGATATGAAAAAAGCGACAAATTTGATATCCTTTCTGATTTTAATGATGGTACTGGTCGGCTGTAGCAAAGAAACGGTCCATATCGACTTTCCTTTTGAAGTTGGAGATGTTGAAAATATCGAAATGTACCACTATGCGGGAGCACCGGTATCAGCAGAAAAGAAAATAGTCGTTGCAAAAACTGATATAACAGACTTGTATCATATGTTTGAAAACTTATCATTGACAGACAAACAAGTCGAGGAAATCACAGGCGCAGATGTGACCAGTTTTCGATTTAACCTTTCGGATGGGACAAACTACGAACTGGTTTATGTCTGCAATGGAGTCAAGAATGGAAAGCTGAAATCTTCCACGGGCAATTTTGAATACTTCACAAGTTCAGATATCGGCTCATATTGGTCGAATATGGATCTTGAATCAGTTTCGGTGAAAGAAAGTGAATTGCCGAAGTGGCATAACTGATTCAGCCTCGAAGGACTCCCTGTCATAAGCGCTGGGGTGTTTTTATATATGATTCATCTCGTTTCCGTTTCTCATAAATCGCTTCCATCCATTCCAGCACATCCTCTTTGTTCTGCTGAAACGGTTCGCTGTGACTTAGGAAAAAATGCGGCGCACGCACGTTTTTCAGAACTCGGATTTCTGCCAGCAGGCGCTCGGCATTATAAACGGTCTGTCCGTTTTTCTGCGTCGCATATGCCGCATCCCCGAGAAAGCACCACGTCTCATCCACTTCCAATGCAAGCGATCCTTTGGCATGACTCGATGGAATCGGAAATAAATGTAACCACACGTCACCGTCCTGAAACCACGTATCTTCTTCTATCACAGTTCCTGTTTTTGTATAACGAAACGTATTTTTCCCCTGGTAAACCGCTTCGCACGAAATCTCCGACAGATTCCCGATATGGTCGGGATGAAAATGGGATAAAATCACCCGAATTTCTTTTCCTGTCTGTTCTGACTTTTTCTGCAGAATTTCTGAAACCGCAGGATGATTTCCCACGTCATATACCCAGAAAAATGCATCACCCTCGATGATCACAACATTTGCCGAAAGTGGATGTTCTGTCGGTGTAAGATAGGAAATGTGATCGTTGATTGTCTGGATGTGCGGAATCTGTATCGGCTCTTTTCTTTCTTCTTTCATCAAATCAACACCTCTTTTCCTTCGAACACAAAACACAATGACCGACAGATTTAAGAAATCTCTTTCGTTCTCTGCCGGTCATGATATTAATGAAAATTAGTAGCTATCTTATTTTAGAAGCTGAACACCGCCACACCATACGCCGGAAGTGCATATGCAATCCGATATGGCTGGCCATCGCATTCTCCCTCTTTGGCACGGTAGGCTACCTGGCGTTTTTCGGTCGGGCCGCCGTATTTCATATCGGAGCTGTCGAGTATCAGGCGGTACTGTTTTTTGCGCGGTACGCCACACATATAATCCGGACGCTCGACCGGTGTGAAATTGCAGACGAACAACAGGTTGTTTTTTCCTGTCGGTGACCAGCGGACGAAGCTGTAAATGCTGCGGTCGCCGTCGTTGGCATTGATCCACTGGAAGCCTTCGTAGCCGCAGTCGTTCGCGTAGAGTGCCGGGTACTTGCGGTACATTTTCAGCAGGTCACTGAAGAAGGTCTGCAGATGCTGATGCCCCTCATCTGCCAGCAGGAACCAGTCGATCTCGCGTTCCTCGCTCCACTCGCGGAGCTGTCCGAAATCCTGTCCCATGAACAGAAGTTTTTTGCCCGGGTGCCCGAACATGAAAGCATAGCCTACCATCAGGTTCTGGAATTTTTCCTCCAGATCGCCCGGCATTTTGTTGATCATCGAGCATTTCAAGTGGACAACCTCATCGTGCGAGAGCACCAGAATGTAGTTCTCGGAAAATGCATAGGTCATGCCGAAGGTCATCTTGTTATGGTTGTATTTGCGGAAGTATGGATCGAGCTTCATGTAATCGAGGAAGTCATGCATCCATCCCATGTTCCATTTGTAGGAGAAATGCAGGCCGCCGTCCTCTACGCTTCCCGTTACCTTCGGCCACGTTGTGGACTCCTCGGCAATCATGATGACACCTTTGTTTCGTCCGCGCACCAGGGTATTCAGGTGTTTGAAGAACTCGACGGCTTCAAGATTTTCATTTCCGCCGTTCTTGTTCGGCACCCACTGGCCCGGCTCTTTTCCGTAGTCGAGATACAGCATCGAAGCAACAGCATCGACACGGAGACCGTCTACGTGGTACTCTTCTACCCAGTAAAGCGCATTTGCCAGCATAAAGTTTTTCACTTCATTTTTGCCGTAATCAAAGATCTTCGTTCCCCACTCCGGGTGCTCGCCCTTTCTCGGGTCGGCGTACTCATACAGCGGCTGGCCATCAAAATCAGCAAGGCCGTGCGCATCTTTCGGGAAGTGTGCCGGTACCCAGTCCAGAATAACACCGATTTTATTTTTATGCAGATAATCAACAAGATATTTAAACTCTTTCGGTGTTCCGTAGCGGGAGGTCGGTGCGTAATAGCCCGTTACCTGATAGCCCCAGGAACCGTCAAACGGATGCTCTGCAATTCCCATCAGCTCTACGTGGGTATAGCCCATTTTTTTTACGTAATCGGCAAGCGAATGTGCGAACTGAACGTAATTGTAAAATCCGTCCGGGTTGGATTCGGACCACGGATGTTTCATCCAGGAGCCCGGGTGCACTTCGTAGATGGAGAGCGCGGATTTCTGAACGTCAAATTTTTTGCGGTTCGTCAGCCATTCGCTGTCACCCCAGCGGTAGCCTTCGATTTCCGCTACTTTTGACGCGGTACCCGGCCGTTTTTCGGATGCAAATGCGTATGGATCTGCTTTGTACAGTTCTCTTCCGTCCGGTGTGCGGATGTAATATTTATACATCATTCCCTCGGTCACGCCCGGAATGAACACTTCATAAACGCCGTCCTCGCCGACTTTCCGCATCACATTGGCATGGGCATCCCAGCCGTTGAATTCGCCGATGACAGATACTTCCGCCGCATGCGGAGCCCATACGGTGAACCAGGCTCCTACTTTGCCGTCTTTTTTGTCCAGGTGCGCACCCATTTTCCGGAAAATATCGTAATGGGTTGCCTGACCAAACAAATACTGATCCAGTTCAGAAAATCTTGGCTGATAGCCCGCCGGTTTTTTTGGCGCTTTTCTGGTTTTCGCTGTTGTTTTTGCCGTTGTTTTCGCAGTTTCCTTCATAGAAAAAATCCCCTTTATGCTTCTTTTTCAATCAGAACACAGCCGCACGGAGGTACTTCAACAAAAAGTTTTCCATTTTCCGGAGAAATGGCTTCTCCGGTTACCGCGTTTTTCCATGTTCCGTCGCAAGATGCAGGAATCCAGACTCCCGCACTCTGGTTTTCATCATTATTTACTGCTGTGATCAGAGCGTCTGTCTCATCCAGGCGTGCAAAGGCATACTGGCGGTTGGTCAGCATGAGTTCGCGGTATCTTCCCGTTCGTGCTGCAGGATGTTTTTTTCTGACGTCTGATAATGTTTTGATCCATGCCGGAAGTTTTTCTGCCGGCGGATTTTTCTCCAGTTCTTCCAGATTCAGCGCCGGACGCAGCGGATCGTCGTTTCCGCCTTCTTTTCTTCCCTCGATGCCGAATTCCGATCCGTAATAGATGGACGGGATGCCCGGCAGGAAGTACAGCAGCGCATAAATTGGAATCATGTTTTCTTTTACGTTCAGCTTGCTGGCCAGACGGTCTACGTCGTGATTGTCAACGAAGCTGTACAGTTTCTTTCCTTTGTAAATGCCGCCGTTTTCGTCAAATTCGCGGCGGATCGTATGTGCAATTTCGAAGTAGTTATGATCGTTATGTCCCGAATAAAGTCCTTTGTGAAGCTCGTAATTTGTGACACTGTGCAGCAGATGCTGGCCGTCTCCGATGTAGCGCGCATAGTCGCCGTGGATGACTTCGCCCATCAGCCAGAAGTCCTGTTTTTTGGCGGATGTGCGTGCGCGCATCTGCTCCATGAAGCCGAAATCCAGGCAGTCGGCGCAGTCGAGACGGATGCCGTCGATGTCGAATTCGTCGATCCAGAAGTCGATGACATCAAGGAGATAGTCACGGACCTGCTGGTTCTGGAGATTCAGGTTGACGAGTTCGAAGCAGTTTCTCCATGCTTCGTAGGAGAATCCGTCGTTATAGCAGGTGTTTCCGCCGAACCAGATTCCTTTGTACCATCCGCAGTACGGGGACTGTTCTCTTTTTTCCTGAATGTCGCGGAAGGCAAAGAATTCGCGGCCGGTGTGGTTGAAGACACCGTCTACGACGACTTTGATGCCGAGTTCGTGGGCTTTTTTTACGTATGCGGCAAAGTCCGCGTTGTCGCCTAAGCGGCGGTCTACCTGTTTGTAATCTTTTGTGTCGTATCCATGTGTGGTTGATTCAAACAAGGGGCCGATATAGATTGCGGTACAACCGAGATCTGCGATGTGCGGAAGCCACTGTTCCAGTGTGGAAAAGCGGTGTACGGTTTCTTCCGATTCATTTTTTCTCGGCGCGCCGGTCAGTCCGATCGGATAGATGTGATAAAATTCTGCCTCTTCATACCATGGTGCCATTTTGTTTGTCCTCCTTGTTTTTGGGTTATGAGTAAATTCCATACATGAACTGGTGTACCAGACGGTAGACTTCTTCGTCCCGGACGACGAGGTTGGAAAGATCGGATTGATCTCCTGCTGTCATCATCAGGTAGTGCATCAGGATTCCGGAGAAGCCTACGGCGAATTGTTCCTGACGGCCGTTCATGTTGCCGAGTTCGGCGCTGGCGTTGTCGAAGACGTCGACGCACAGGTGATAGAACCGGTCAATCATTGGGTATACGGTGCGGAAGCCTTCGCTTTTTCTTCCGGAATAGAACAGTGCCATCATCAGCATATGGAATTTCGGGTCTTCGGAGGCTCCGTTGAAGAAGGCACGCGCGATGCGGTACAGTTTTTCGGGGATGTTTTTCCCGGTTTCGGAGGCTTCGATGAGTTTTTGTTCCATGGGCTGAAAGTGCTCGTTTAGCAGGGCTTCGAGGAGGCCTTGTTTGCTGCCGAAGTAATAGTACAGGGTTGGTTTGGATACTCCGGCGGAGTCTACGATCTGCTGAACACCGACGGCGTCGTACCCGCTTTCGTAGAAGAGGGTCAGAGCTGAGTTCATGATTAGCTGACGATTGTCCATTTTGAATCCTCTTTGTTGCGGAAGGGACGCTCTCTGGAGTTCGCCTGGCCGCGGTGTGTTTGGGTGGTTGTTTGTTACGTGTGAGTTGGCATTTGTTTTGGTTTAAAATGCTTTTGTTGATTTTGTATTTAAGAAGTCTGCTTTTGTGTGTGATGGTCGAATTGCGTGAGTTTTTGGCAATTTTGACGAATTTTGTTGGATTTTGCAGGTTTCTTATGTGTGTTTCTGTTATCATTATACCAATCGGTATATAAAAAGTCAATGCGAAATATATAATGGATGAAAATAGATGCATAGAAAAAGAACCGGCGGGGAAATCTTTAGTTTAGTTCTCAGATTTTTCTGTCGGTTCTTTTCTTATTTTCCGATACTGTTTTTATACGAACTGAACCTCACATGACTAAAGTCACGTGCTTCAGACCGCTTTAGGCGGCAGACAAAATATCGGCGGATACGCCTGTTTCTTAGATCTTGCGCGGATACGCGCTTCTTCCATGCCGGATACGGCAGGTCTCCACATAACAGGTAGTCCACGGTATATCTGCCTGTGTTTATGCTGCTTTTCGCAGTTCCATTTCTGAAATTAAGTCTCTCAAATCCGCATAAACACATGAGGTTCTACTCTTTACTGCAGGAACTTTTGCCTCCAGCAAAGACCTTTCCGTTGCCGGTAAGGGTTTTAAAATTTCACGGATAAAATATCTTGCTCCAATATTGTACGATGCAGATAATCCTCCTTCTGCATTTTTTTGCATTTTCTCTTTTTGTTCTCCAATTGCTGTTTTCCTTCAGATGCCGTATAATGGAAACAGCATTTTTCAAATTCAAATTAAGGAGAACATAAACTGATGATACGATTTAATAATGACTACAATCACGGTGCGCACCCGGAGATTCTGGAGGCGCTGGGGGCTATTAATGGGAACAGTTATGGTGGATATGGGGAGGATGAATGGTGTGAGAAGGCTGCGGAGCTGATTCGGGAGAAGATTCATTGTGCGGATGCGGCGGTTCATTTTTTTCCGGGGGCGACGCAGGCGAATTTTATTGTGACGGCGGCAGCGCTTTCGCCGGTGCAGAGTGTGATTGCGGCGGATACCGGACATATTAACTGCCATGAGGCGGCTTCGATTGAAAATACCGGGCATAAGATTCTGGAGCTGCCGAATACGGATGGTAAAATTTCGGCGGAACAGATTGCGGCGTGCGCGGCGGCTTATTATGAAGGCGGTGAGCCGGAGTATCTGACGGAGCCGAAGATGGTATATCTTTCATTTCCGACTGAGCAGGGAACGCTGTATTCGCTGCAGGAGCTGACGAAGATTCACGAGGTCTGCCGGAAGTATGATATGTATCTGTTTGTGGACGGGGCACGGCTTGGATACGGGCTTGGATCAGAGAAGAATGATGTTTCTCTCGAGGATCTCGCTGCTCTCACAGATGTTTTCTATTTCGGCGGAACGAAATGCGGTGCGCTGTTTGGTGAGGCCGTTGTGCTTACAGCTGACTCGCTGAAAAAGCGGTTCAAAGCCTACATGAAACAGAACGGCGCTGTCCTCGCAAAGGGATGGCTGCTCGGACTGCAGTTCCACTGCCTGCTGGGGCATGATCTTTATTTTACTGCGACACGCCGCGCCGATGAACTTGCCATGAAACTCCGCAAAGCATTTGCGGCGCAGGGGATTCCATTCTGGGTGGAGAGTTTTACGAATCAGCAGTTTGTGATTCTCACCGATGCGCAGAAGGAAACTCTGGAAAAACGCTATATTTTCGAGCCAATGGGGAAATCCGCGGACGGCGGAAATATTGCGCGGTTCTGCACCAGCTGGGCAACGACGGAAGAGGAAGTGCAGACACTGATTGATGACCTCAAAGCTTTATAATTTTTGTCCAAAACGGCATTCTGCAAACACCGGCGATCTCTAAATCTGCTTTGCAAATTCAAAGAAAAAGCTGTACCGGTGTGCCACGAAAATGCAGATTTTGCCTTGTTTTACTCCGAGAAAGGAATCTTTATGTCTCATAAAATTGGTATTACCGCCTGCTCCAACCCCATGCATCCTTCCTTTTCCGCCGATCTGGCGCGTCTCTGTCAGATTCTGCGGGAGCTGGGCTTCGATCCTGTTTTAAGCCCCTGCCTCTACGACAACGGTTCCAGCTTTTCCGGCACGGGCGCGGAGCGGGCGGATGCGTTGATGAACCTTTACTGTGACCCAGAAATCACGGATATTTTTGATGTTTCCGGCGGCGATATGGCGAATGAAATTCTGCCGTATCTGGATTTTTCTGTCATCGCCGCCTCCGGCAAGCGCTTCTGGGGATACAGTGATCTCACGACGATTGTCAATGCTGTCACGACTGCGACTGGAAATGAGTCGATGCTGTATCAGGTTCGAAATCTGCTGTACGACCACAGCGCCGAACAGATCACTCTGTTCCAAAACGCTTTTTCCGGGCAGTCTCCCAGCCTCTTCGACCTCCCTTGCACATTTCTGCAGGGCGATCACATGGAAGGTGTGATGATCGGCGGAAATATCCGCTGTTTTCTGAAGCTCGCCGGAACGGATTTTCAGCCGGATTTCCGCGGAAAAATCCTGCTCCTCGAAGCCATGGGCGGCGGCGTTCCGCAGATGGTTACGTTTCTGTCCCAGCTGAAAATGATGCATGCCTTTGAACAGATCAATGGTATTCTCCTCGGAACATTTTCCCAGATGGAACGCGACCAGCTGACGCCGGATATGCCGCAGCTTGTCCGCCAGGCGGCCGGACCGGATCTCCCGATTGCAAGGACTCCGTATATCGGCCACGGCACGGATGCACATGCCGCCGTGATCGGCAAATTTTATCAGATTTCTTCTGACTGATATACATCCGCGTAGCGCACGCCGAACTCCTCTGCGTCTGCATGGCGTTCCATATAGATATCAATGTGGCCGTACGGCGTGCCGCGGTCCTCGACCGTATAAATTTTTCCGCCGATATTCAGCTTCGTTCCAAACGGCAGAACGCCGGTTGCAATGGTCCGGCCCTGCACCGGCATTTTTCCGGATGCGGTCGGGCCGCCCGCCCAGCGGCCACAGCAGACGGCGCAGTTGCAGTAAGCGGTCAGTTTAAAATTGCCGAGATATTTTCCCGAAGCGCTTTCCAACCGATCACCTGCGGTACTGTTTTCTGCACTTGTATTCTGCACATTTTCTGCTCCCGCCTTCTGTTTTCCACCATTCCCGTTTTCTGTTGTCTGGTTATCCACAGAGTTTCCTTCTTTTCTCCCATTATCCACATCTCCCGTTTCTATTTTGCTCTCACGCATTTCCTTCGAAATCACCCGCACAGCAAATTCTGTCGATTTCTCATAGTTAAAATCTGAAATCAGAATCCCCGTCGCCTCGCTTCCAGCGTGGATTACTTTTCCATCACCGAGATAAATCATGACATGGTAAATAAACCCGCTCTCCCGCTGGTAAAACAGCAGATCACCAGGCTTTGCCTCCTGCACCGGAATGCGTGTTCCAGCTTTCGCCTGCTGGCGTGAGGTTCTCGGAAGGGTATACCCGAAATTAGCAAAAATCTGCTGGGCAAAGCCGGAACAGTCGCAGCCGTTTGTAAGACTCGTCCCGCCCCAGACGTACGGATTTCCCAGGAATTTTTTCGCGTACTGCAGGACCTCGCCGCGCGCTTCGTCAGAAGAAAGAAGTGTTCTCGTCGTTGCATATGTATAGGTGTACGCCTTATTATTCCATGGCTTCACCCACATTTCCGCCATGGGAAAACTTTCCTCCTGCCAACGGTTTACCTCTTTTTCAGCCTCTTCTCCGCGCAGGAGATACCGCGCGCAGACAAATCCACGGACATCGCCGGATTCCACATAAACCCAGTCAGAATCCGCATCCGCTAAAATATAACAGAGGCTTCCCTTCGGCAGGATTCCGACGATTTTCTGATTTGTGCCTTTTCCTTCGCGGACGTGAAGCCAGGAATTCACATCGGCGATAGCATATGTTTTTTCAACCGTATGAAACAGCCACGGCATACGGGAAATCGTGACTTTTTCAGCTTCTGCCGCCTGCCACTCACTGTAGCTTTCCCGCGTGCGCTCAGCTTCCTGCTCTGCCGAAAAGACGGGTTCAGCCTCGGCGGCTGGCGGTTCCGCAGACTGTGATAAGTCAGAATCCGAAGAGACTTCTGCCGTCTTGTCCCCACCAGTTGCATCATCACTTCCTGCAGATCCGTTTTCTTCCTCCGGCGGTTCCATCTGCTCCCCATCTCCGCCGCCGATTTCTTCCTGCCCCGGCCATGGATCGTTGGAAATATCTTCCCCTTCGCCCGGCCACGATCCATCCATTTCACTGTTTCCCGGTGTTTCCGGCATGTCTCCCTGATCTCCCGGTTCTGGATTTTCCGGCTCCTCTGGCTCTGTCTCGCCTGCCTCTCCCGGTTCTGCATTTTCCGGCCCCTCTGGCTCTGTCTCGCCCGTTTTTCCCGGTTCCGTCATTCCTGCATTCTCTCTGCCGTCAGGCTCCTGCGGTTCCGGTTCCTCCGGGACTGTCTCATCTTCTTTTCCCTCGGATCCACTTTCCTCTTCCATCTCATCATTCTGCGTACCTTCCGGTTCTGTCACCTCTTCCGCTTCCGCAGGTGCCTCCTCCGCCGCATCTTCCTCCACGCAAAAAGAAGCAGCCCCAACGGCTGCTTCCCCTGCAATCTCAATTCCAATCTGTCCCGGATCGGCCGTTTCCTCTTCTGCTGCATAAACGGCTGTCGGGTTTCCCAGTGTCACTGCGAGCGCACCGATCATCGCGGCGCGCACCAGCTCGGCGCATTTGTCGCCCATCATTGTTTTATCAACCATTTTCGCTTTCTCCTATTCAATTTGTCCGGCCAGACGGAATTGATCCGAACAAATAAAACAGAAGAAACACCTCTGGTATCGCTTCCTATTCCTCTGCTCGAAACAGTCTGACCGCATTTTTTTCTGTCGTCTCAATGACTTCTTCTTCCGAAATTCCCTTGAGTTCTGCGATCTCCTGCACAACGTACGGCAGATACAGAGATGAATTTCGTTTTCCCCGGTACGGAACCGGTGCCAGATACGGACTGTCTGTTTCCAGCAGAATGCGCTCCATCGGAGCCATCTGAACCACTTCTTTGATCTTCTTCGCATTTTTGAACGTCACCACGCCGCCAATGCCAAGATAAAATCCCATTTTCAGGTATTCCTCTGCCATCTCCACAGAGTAGGAAAAACAATGAATGACGCCGCCGATCTCCTCCGATTTTTCCTCTTTCATGACGCGGAGCGTATCGGCCGCCGCCTCCCTGCTGTGAATAATCATCGGAAGTTTTTCTTCCCGAGCAAGCGCAATCTGACGGCGGAACCAGTATTCCTGCTTCTCGTGATTCTCCTTGTCCCAGTAATAGTCAAGGCCAATCTCACCGACCGCGACCGCCTTTTCCATGCGGCAGAGTTCCCGCATCCGCGCCATCACGTCCTCGTTCAGATCGCCCACCTCATCCGGGTGAAGGCCGAACGCGCCGTAGATGAACGGATACGCTTCCATCAGTTTTCTTGTATTTTCCAGTGATTCCAGATTTGCCGAGACATTGATGATACGCCCGATTCCGTTTTCCTGCATCGAGGAAAGCAGCTCTGCGCGGTCTTCATCAAATTTCTCATCGTCATAATGTGCATGTGTTTCAAATATCATATCCGAATTTCTCCTTAAAAAAACGAAACAGAAACGGAAGAAAGCTCTGCATAGCCTTCCCCTGTTTCCGTTTCCACGTTTATCCATCCTATCGTTCGTTGTTTTCGTAAAAGTAAAGTGCGCCGCTGCGCCTGTGCTTATTATAACGCATTCATTTTTCCCGCGTCAACCAGGAAACGAAAAAAAGTCACTCTTCAACATGATCACCGCCGCGCCGCAATCTCATCCAACAGGCAGCCCGCCACTTCGTCTTTTCCCATGAGCGGAAGCTCCTTGATGCCGTCCTTCGTGATCAGCGTCACCACATTCGTCGCCACACCGAAGCCGGCACCCTCTGTCTTCAAATTGTTTGCCGCGATCATGTCCAGATGCTTCTTCTCCAGCTTTGCACGCGAGTTTTCCACCATGTTCTCGGTTTCCATCGAGAAGCCGCATACAAACAACCCCGGATGACGGTTCTTTTCCACCCATCCCAGAATATCGTCGGTGCGCTCCAGCGGAATGCTCATGTCACCGTCCTTCTTTTTGATTTTCTGATCCGCCACCGTCACAGGCCGGTAATCAGCAACCGCGGCCGCCTTAATCAGAATATCCGTCTCCGGCAATGTCTCCCGCACCGCCTCCAGCATGTCCTTCGCCGTCGTCACCGGTCGCATCGCAACGCCTGGAACCGGGGCTAATGAAACCGGGCCGGAAATCAGCGTCACCTGCGCGCCGCGGAGCATCGCCTCCCGCGCTATCGCGTATCCCATGCGGCCGCTGCTGTGGTTCGTCAGATACCGCACCGGATCGAGGGATTCCTGCGTCGGGCCTGCAGTCACGGTGACACGCACACCAGCGAGCGTCTTTTCGCGGGCAAGCTCCATCGCGATATAATCGAGCAGCACCTCCGGGTCCGGCAGTTTTCCTTTTCCGACGTCCTTGCACGCCAGCATTCCCACGGTCGGCTCGATGATGCCGAAACCGTATTTTTTCAGCGTCGCCAGATTATCCTGCGTAATCGGATTTTCCAGCATCGCCGTATTCATCGCCGGAGAGACCAGCTTTTTGCACTTCGCTGCGAGCACCACCGTTGTCAGCATATCATCTGCAATGCCGTGTGCCATTTTTGCAATCACATTGGCGGTAGCCGGGGCAATCATAATCAGATCCGCCGCTTTTGCCAGCGAAATATGCGTCACCTCATATTTAAAATCACGCGCAAACGTATCGACCACGCAGCGGTTGTTGGTCAGCGTCTCGAACGTCAGCGGGGTGATGAACTGCGTCGCGTTTTCGGTCATGATGACATGCACGTCTGCTCCGGCTTTCCGAAGACCGCTCGCCACATTTGCCATTTTATAGGCGGCAATTCCGCCTGTCACACCAAGTACAACACATTTTCCGTCAAGATTTTCCATTGTAACTCCGTTCTGCTGCCTCGAAGCAGCTTTTTTCCTATGATAGTTTTAAGTATAGCAGACAGAAAAACAGATTACAACCAATCCTGTTTGCCATTGATGCAAAAAGGCTTTATAATAAAAGTACAAAAGAACTCTACTTTTAAAATAATCGCGAGGTATTTTTATGATTTTAGCCATTGATATCGGGAACACAACCGTTACGCTCGGCGGCGTCCGGATCGCACCGCAGCAAGCGTATTCCCTCGAATTCACAGCCCGGATTGACATCAACCACACCTGGTCTGCCAGCCAGTATGAATCTGCGATCGAGCAGCTTTTTGAAGACAAGAATCTTTCCCCGTCCGACTTTCGGGGCGTCATCATTTCCAGCGTTGTTCCGTCGGTTCTGACGCTTCTGCAGGAATGTGTCCGTAATCTGTTCGGCACAGAACCGCTGCTCGTCACATCCGAAAGTGATCTCGGCATGACATTTTCCATCCCGGAACCGGAAAAAGTAGGCCGCGACCGCCTCGTTGATGCAGCCTGGGCCGCCGCACATTATCCGCTGCCGGTCATCACCGTGGATCTGGGCACTGCCACTACATTTAATGTTGTGGATGAGAACCGGGTATTCCGGGGCGGTGTGATCTGCCCGGGGCTTTCCACCGGCCTGCGGGCTCTGGGGGAGCGCTGTGCCCAGCTGCCGCAGGTGCGGCTGAGCTCCCCCAAAACGGCCATTGGTGTGAACACTGAGAGCTGTATGCTTTCGGGCTCTGTGCTGGGCACGGCAGTTCTGCTGGACGGCATCACCCAGCGCATTGAGGAAGAGCTGGGCCGTCCGGCCACCCTGGTGGTCACGGGCGGGCTGGCAAAGTATGTCACGCCGCTCTGCCGCCATCCGCTGACCTACGACCCGGAGCTGCTGCTGAAGGGGCTGGCACTGCTGTACCAGATGAATGCCCCTCAGCCGCACTATGCCGCCGGGGGCAGGCGGCGGAACCCGAACAACAATTTCCGCCGGGGCCGCCGTCCCCGCTCCCAGCGCCGGGAACGCCGCGAGGAGAAGAACAAAAACGGCTGACGACGAAACAGGATGGAGAGAACAATGACTGTCTCTTATACACATCTGACGCTGCCGACGACTTAATAGGTGTAGA
>ENA-OYXK01000270-OYXK01000270.1-human-gut-metagenome-genome-assembly--contig:-NODE-270-length-29062-cov-10.295929_pt1 | contig 29062 bp, 21 predicted proteins | sample MGYA00244215_ERZ653417 | MGnify/ENA primary metagenome ERZ653417 (study PRJEB26926, sample SAMN06164905) | human gut metagenome | biome: ENVO:00009003; feature: ENVO:2100002; material: ENVO:00002003... | reverse complement strand
CGCTGAATATCAAACTGGCGAAAAACGTGAAAGTGGACAGCGTCACAACGGGCAATACGGTGATCAATAATAACGGGCTGACCGTAGGCGGAAAGACCTATGTAACCAATAACGGTCTCAATGCGAATAACCAAAAGGTAACCAATGTGGCGGACGGTCAGGTGGCAGCCGGATCCAAAGACGCGGTGAACGGCGGCCAATTGCATGACGCTAAAAATGAAGTGATCAATAAAGGCCTTCGTTTCGACGCGGATAATAACAGTGAAAAAACGAACAAATTAGGCTCTAAAGTCACCGTTAACGGCGATAACAACATTACGACAGAAATCACCCAAACCGGTGACGATACGAAAATCGGCGTAAAACTCAACGAAGACATTCATGTGAAGACAGTAACCGCTGCGGATACGGTGAAAGCCGGCGGTGTGACCATGGGCAGCCAGACATCCGGCGGTACTACCGGTAATTATGTAACAGGTTTAGATAATAAGACCTGGAATGTAACGAACCCGACGGCCGTCAGCGGGCGTGCCGCCACAGAAGACCAGTTGAAGACGGTTACCGAAGCCATCAATAATCAAAGTGCAGCGGCCACCGATTATCGGCTGGTACAAAACGCATCCAGTGCGGATGGGTCTTATACAGTCGATACCAACGGAAATATTGATCTGACCGTAGAAGATAAAAACCATGCAGGGCAGAAAGAAACCGTAAAATTAAAGGACATCGCGTCCAAATCCAAATTGGATGATGTAATCGCCAAAGGCCTGCAGTTCGATGCCAATGCAGGCGGCACAAAAACCAATAAACTGGGCTCCAAGATAACCGTGAAAGGAGAAGGTACCGCGGCCGATACGGAATACAGCGGAGAAAACCTTAAAACCTTTATCACGCAGGACCCTGCCGGAAATACGACAATCGACGTGAAGATGAATAAAAACCTGAAAGTCGAAACCATCGTCGCTACAGGTGAAAACGGCAAAGACGGAAAAATCGGCATCAACGGAAAAGACGGCGTAACAACAAACATCTCCGTTACCCGTGACGGCAAACCCGGAGTAGACGGCGCACCGGGGACGACCACGACCCGTATCGTATACGAAAAACCGGACGGAACCAAAGAAGAAGTGGCTACCCTAAATGACGGCATGAAATACGGCGGCGATACAGGAAACGTCATCAAGAAGAAACTGAACGAACAGGTGAACGTCGTCGGAGGCATTACAGACGAAAACAAACTGACTACAGAAGACAACCTCGGCGTCGTATCCGATGGCAATAACAACCTGAAAGTCCGCCTTGCCAAAGCCCTGAAAGGCCTGGAAAGCATAACCGCCGGCGATACATTCATCAACAATAACGGAATAACCATCAGCAACGGTGCAGCCGGAAACACCGTATCCCTCACCAAGAACGGCCTTGACAACGGCGGCAACAAAATCACCAACGTAGCAGCCGGAGACGTCAGCGCAAACAGCACCGATGCCGTCAACGGCAGCCAGCTGCATGACGTAAAGACACTGGCAGGCCAGCATACGACCGTCAAAGCCAAAGACAGCAATATAACCGTCACCGAAGGAACCAATGGAACAGGCGGCAAAGAATATACTGTCGGACTCGGCGACAAAGTCACACTGGGAACCGATCCGTCCAAACAAGTATCCATCGACGGAACAACAGGCATCATCAAAGCCGGCGACAAAGTCACCATTGACGGCACGACAGGAAACATCGATGCCGGAAAAGTGAAAATCAACGGGAAAGACGGAACCGTTAACGGACTGACCAACAAAACCTGGGATCCGAACAACATCACCAGCGGACAGGCCGCCACAGAAGACCAGCTCAAAGCCGTAGACCAAAAGATTACCAATACATCTGAAGAACTGACGAAAAAAGGCATGGACTTTGCCGGCAACGACGGAGAATTCCACCGGAACCTGGGAGACAAAGTCACCATCAAAGGAGAAGGGACAAAAGCCGCCTCCGAATACTCCGGTGAAAACATCAAAACCTTTGCCGATGCGAACGGAAACCTCACCGTCAAAATGGACAAGAACCTGAAAACCGAAACCATCGTTGCTACAGGTAAAAACGGCAAAGACGGAAAAATCGGCATCAACGGAAAAGACGGCGTAACAACAAACATCTCCGTTACCCGTGACGGCAAACCCGGAGTAGACGGCGCACCGGGGACGACCACGACCCGTATCGTATACGAAAAACCGGACGGAACCAAAGAAGAAGTGGCCACCCTAAATGACGGCATGAAATACGGAGGCGATACAGGAAACGTCATCAAGAAGAAACTGAACGAACAGGTGAACGTAGTCGGAGGCATTACAGACACAAACAAACTGACCACAGAAGACAATCTCGGCGTCGTATCCGACGGCAATAACAACCTGAAAGTCCGCATGGCCAAAGACCTGAAAGGATTGAACAGTGTGACCACCAACACCCTGACCGTGGGAGACGTGAAAATCGACAACAGCGGCATCAACGCAGGGAACAAGAAAATCACCAACGTAGCAGCCGGAGACATCTCTGCCAACTCCACCGATGCCGTCAACGGCGGGCAGCTGTGGAAAACAAACCAGACAATCAACAACATAGGAGGAGCGGTCAATGAACTGGGAGACCGGATGGACAGAGTAGGAGCAGGAGCGGCAGCATTGGCAGCCCTCCACCCGCTGGACTTCGACCCGGATGACAAGTGGGATGTGGCAGCGGGCTACGGCAACTACAAAGACGCCCATGCGGTAGCGGTAGGAGCATTCTACCGGCCCAATGAAGACACCATGTTCAGCGTGGGAGGCTCCTTCGGGGGAGGAGAAAACATGGTGAATGCCGGAGTCAGCGTGAAGCTGGGACAGGGCAACCATGTATCTACCTCACGGGTAGCTTTGGCCAAGGAAGTAGAAGACCTGAAAGCGATTGTCAAGGCGCAGAGTGCTGAGATTAAAGCTATGCGCGGAGCCATGCAGTCGGGGGCATCGGTAATGAAGAATGTTAATTTCCCCGATGTGCCGAAAGACCACTGGGCCTATTCCTATGTGAAATCATTGGCAGACAGAGGTCTTTTGGAAGGGTATCCGGATGGAGAGTTCAAGGGTGACCGTTCTATGACCCGCTATGAATTTGCGGCCATTATTTACCGTGCCCTGCAGAACGGCGCACCCATTGACAGCGACATGGCAAAGGCCATCGGCGAATTTGAACCCGAGATCAATCGGATAAAGGATTTGGATCGTATCCGTGTCGACCGTATTTCCGGCAAGGACAATGACCGGCATAAGGTAGAACGCGTCCGTATCAATAATGAAAGCAATAAAGAAACAGGTGATTACCGTGATGTGTACGGTTCTCATATTTCCCCAGAAGCGTAAACCGGAAAGCAAAGACAAGGAAATAGTATAAGAAACAGAAAGTACGGTATCCGTCAGATGTGATGGGTACCGTATTTTTATGTAAGCGGGGGATAAGCGGACGGTAATAGATCCTTCACATTCGCTTCGGATAACGCCTTACCGACTTCCTCACCACAGGTATAGATCCTTCGCTGCCGCTCAGGATGACGCCTTGCCGTCCGCTGTCATTCAGCGCTTTTAGCTGACGGCTCACAGCTAACGGCTGACAGCTCACAGCTGATAGCTTTTATCTTCTTGCCGCTTTCCTTACCACGGCAGCAGATCCTTCACATTCGCTTCGGATGGCGTTTTCCGTTCCCTGTCAATAAGGCACTATACAGGGTATGTTATAATAGATATATATAAATATATAAATAAGCTTTAGCTTTAAAAGGAGGTGTTCTTATGTGGAAGAAAACAATACTTGCCGCGGCACTGATTGCAGGCGGGGTAGTTGGCGGTTTTGCCGCGTATGATGGCGGAGATAATCCGCCGCAGGATGAAAACGTACAGCTCTGTCCCATCGGAGAAAACGGTGAGCGGGGAGTCTGCGGTGTTCCGGAGAGAAGCGGTGATGACCGGGAAGCTTGCAGAGGTCCGCACTGCAATAGGTGGTACGGAAGAAAATAAGGGAGACGGGAGACCGTTTCCTTTTTTCTTTATCAGGAATCAAGAGGGGAAAGTGAAGTAATAGATTCTTCACTCCGTGTCACCATCCTGTTTCCCGTTTTTCCCACAAGGCATTTTTGCCACCGTTCAGAATGACGATTGAAGGAGAGAGTGTCATAATGAGGGGAACGATAAGGCGTCATAATGCGGTACTGATTTCTTCGTGAAAAGCGGAGTGTGTGAAGTATTTTCGTTTGACATCTGATGGCCGTTTGGCTATAATTAGCATGTTATGGTGTGTGAATACACAGGACGCAGTAAGGAGGTGTTCACTGATGGCAAAAATGACATTCCAGCCTAATAACCACTGGAGAAAACATACCCACGGATTCCGCGCCCGTATGAAGACGAAAGCCGGCCGTATTGTTCTGAAAAGAAGAAGAGCCAAGGGCAGAAAGGTATTAAGTGCCTGAGTCAGAATCGAAGCAAGAGAAGAAGTACCCGCTTCACCGTGATTTCCGTATTCGGCAAAACAGGGATTACCGGCGTATATACTCGGCCGGCCGGCGTTTCAGCAACCGCGCGGGGCTTATGTACGTGGTCAGGACGAAACGGGAACCTGTCCGGATCGGGTTTGTGACGACGAAGCGCATCGGCAATGCCGTGGCGCGCAACCGGGCAAGGCGCCTGATGAAAGAGGTTTACCGCCTCCATCGTCATGAACTTTCTTCCCATTATGAAGCCATATTGCTTGCCGCCGCTTTTCTGACGACAGCGACATATAGCGAGGCGGAAAAGGCTTTGCTTGCGCTGTGGCGTAAAGCGGGCATGCTGGAGGGGGCATGATGAAGACGGTGCTGATTGTTCTTATTCGATTTTACAGGAAATATGTTTCTCCTCTGAAACCGCCATGCTGCCGTTTCACTCCCACCTGCAGCACTTACGCGCTGGAAGCGGTGGAGAAATATGGCGCGCTGAAAGGCGGATGGCTCGCGTTAAAACGGATCTTGAAGTGCCATCCTTTCCATAAGGGCGGTTATGACCCTGTTCCATAAAGCTTTTCCGATAGGCAATGTACGGCGCTTTTGATAAGGCGCCGCTTTTTTATCTTTCGTTTATCTTTCGCGTTTTGTTATCTTGTCACGCCATGAATTTAGCAGAGTTTCTGCATTCCTGTCTCATCCTGCTTTTGAAATTCAGAAAGCGGGAACATTTAGGCGGCTGAAATAGAGGCCGTATAAGGAGAAATTATGAATCTTGGCTTTGGCGGAGGCGGATCTGAGTTCCAGATTCCCGTACTCTCGGCTATTGTAGGCATGATTGCTGATCTGATGCGCATCGGCCTGCAGATTTGTTATGAATTTACTTCCGGTCTTGGATTTCCCAATTACGTCATTGCTATCGTCGTTTTGACGATACTCATTAAGACGCTGCTGCTTCCCCTCGCGGTGAAACAGATCCGTTCCATGAAAGCGATGCAGGCAATACAGCCGGAGATCCAGAAAATCCAGAAGAAGTACAGAAATGACCCTGCCATGATGCGGCAGGAAATGGGGCGTCTGTACAAAGAGCATAATGCGTCCCCCATGGCGGGATGCCTGCCCCTGCTCATACAGATGCCTTTCCTTATCGCGATGTACTATGCGATACAGGGATTCAACTATGACCCTCTCCATGCGGGTTTCCTCTGGATTGAAAGTCTGGCAGCGGAAGACGGCACGTACATCCTGCCTGTTCTTTCCGCCGCGTCCACGTTCCTTGTTTCCTGGCAGACGACACCGAAAGATGCGCCGGGCAACCAAAAGACGATGCTTTTCATGATGCCTCTTATGATCGGCTGGATGTCTCTTCATTTTCCGAGCGGTTTGGTGATTTACTGGGTGGTGAGCAATGTTTACCAGTTTTTCCAGCAGCTTATCATGTTCCGCGGGGAAAAGGGAAAGGAAATGATAAACGGGCCTTCGAAAAAAGGCGTAGTCACTGTCCATACCGATGAAGAGGCTGTGGCTAAGACAAAGAGGAAAAAGATTATCCGCAGAAAAATTATTAAAAAGGTAGCAAAGAAACCGGCAGCCGATGAAGTACCGAAGGCCGGTGATGAAAAAGAAAAAACGGCTTCTGCTGAAAAGACGGCAGAGGCCGGGGATAGTTCCGGGAAAGCGGAGGGATAACTATGAAAACTGTCAGAATTACCGCAAAAACCGTTGACGAAGCAGTGGAAGAAGGATTGAAGAATCTGGGGCTTTCCCGTGCAGAAGCAGTGATCCGTGTCATTGAACAGCCCTCAAGCGGACTTTTCGGTTTGTTTAACAAGAAAGACGCCGTTGTCGAGGTCGGCGCGGCAGGATCGGAAACGGAAGATGTTACGGAGCCTGCCGGGGACATGACTTCGGCTGTTGCCGGGGCTGCAGACGGAGAGGAAGAAACCGTTTTCGCTGCGGAGGAGCCGGGGGAAAACGTCATGGGCGGCGGCGATACGGAAGAAGTTCTCACGGCGAAGAAGGAAAAACGCGGCCATGAGGAAACTCCGTTTTCCGCGGAAGAGCAGGAAGAAGCTGCTGAAGAAGCGAAACGTTTCCTGACGGGCGTTTTCAAAGGAATGAAGATGGATGTGCAGCTTGAGAAGATGGTGAGTGAAGAACGCATTCTTTTCAACCTTCACGGCGAGGGTCTGGGCATCCTTATCGGAAAGCACGGTCAGACGCTGGACGCGCTCCAGTACCTGACAAACCTGGCGGCAAATAAAAATTTCCGCCACCATTACTTCGTGCTTCTTGATGTGGAAGACTATCGGCAGCGCCGCAGGCAGACGCTGGAATCGCTGGCGCACCGCCTGGCGGATAAGGTGAAGCGTACAGGGGAAGAAATCCGCCTCGAACCGATGTCGGCGGGTGACCGCCGTATGATCCACCTGGCGCTCCAGAATGACGGCGCGGTATCTACGGAAAGCGACGGAGAAGCGCCGTACCGCTGCGTCGTGATTCGCGCGAAACAGTAAAAATAAAAAGCCTCATGGCGGAATGATTTCAATCAGACGGCTGTGAGGTTTTTTACTGCATGGTACGGAGGTCGGAAATGCTGTGTTCCGTTTCCTGTGCTTTTCTTCTGCGGTTCCTGTTTTTTGTCGTCCTGCCTTATTTCATTTGCGACGGACGGTCAACAATATTTCGTCAGTTGTGCTAAAATAACCATATATATAGAAAGGGGAGGTGGTTCGTTGTTCGCTTACGCGTTCACGTTCCTTGCCGCGCTTGCCGTGACGTTTATTCTCACGCCGGCCGTAAAAAATTTCGCGGTGCAGATCGGCGCCGTGGATAAGCCGGATGCACGGAAGGTGCATCACGGACTGGTACCCCGTTTGGGCGGGCTTGCCATATACGCAGGGTTTATGGTATCCGTCATTCTTACGGTGGGCTTTACTTATGAAATGACAGGGATTATGATCGGCGCGACCTGTCTTGTTTTCGTGGGGATTGCAGATGATATCGTGTCTCTTCCCGCCAAGGTGAAACTTCTCGGGCAGATCTTATCCGCCGCCGTGCTTGTGATATTCTTTGATGTAAATATTGACTGGATTGATCTTCCCTATATGGGGATCATTGAATTTCCTCTCTTTATTTCCATACCGCTTACTATTTTCTGGATCATCGGATTTATCAATACGGTTAATCTTATTGACGGCCTTGACGGGCTTGCTGCAGGGATCGCCACGATAGCGTCTATTGCCATTGCCCTTCTCGCATTCCAGATGGGGCAGTGGGTATCGGCTGCCGCTATGGTGGCCATGACGGGGGCGTGCCTCGGCTTTCTGCAGTATAATTTCAATCCGGCTAAAATTTTCATGGGCGATACGGGATCCATGTTCCTCGGGTATGTGATTGCCGCGGTGTCGGTCATGGGATCTATGAAGACGGCGGCTGCCGCAGTCCTTATCGTGCCTTTGGTGGCACTGGCCGTGCCCATTACCGATACGGTACTTGCTATCGTGCGGCGCAGGCAGTCAGGGGTGCCGATTTTTTCACCGGACAAGAATCATCTCCACCACCGTCTTCTGGCAGCAGGCCTGTCGCAGAAACAGGTGGTGCTGGTGATGTACGCGCTGACCGCTTTTTTCTCGGCAGCGGCGCTCCTTGTGGTGAGGCTGAATCCATTTCTCGGTGTGGCGGTGATCCTTCTCGCACTCGGGGTGTTTATTTTCTGGGCGAAGAAACTCGGCGTCACGAGAGAGGTCGTTCTTCCGCCGACGGAAAAGGATGAGAAATAAAAAAGGAATTGACAGAAATATTTCATTTTATCAGCTTGTTTTATGAAAAGGAGTAGTCCTGTGAAAGTCATGACGGTTTTCGGCACGCGGCCTGAAGCGATAAAGATGGCTCCTGTCGTGCAGTCGCTTCTGGCGCATCCCGAAATAGAAACAAAGGTCTGCCTCACGGCGCAGCATCGGGAAATGCTCGATCAGGTGGTGGATCTTTTCAAGCTGCCCGTCGATTACGATCTGGATATCATGAGGAGCGGACAGTCCCTGTATGATATTACTTCCCGCGTCCTTCGCGGACTGGAAGAAGTACTGGAAAAGGAAAAACCGGACTATGTCCTTGTCCATGGGGATACAACGACGACATTTACCGCGTCGCTTGCCGCTTTTTACAAGCAGATCAAAGTCGGACATGTAGAAGCGGGGCTGCGCACGGGAGATCTGGCGTCCCCTTTTCCTGAAGAGGCGAACCGCCAGCTTACGGGCGTCCTGGCCAGTCTTCATTTTGCCCCGACAGAAACAGCGCGGGGAAATCTGCTCCGTGAAAATAAAAAGGATGAAAATATTTTTGTCGTGGGGAATACCGTCATTGATGCGCTCCTTTCGACGGTAAAGAAAGATTATACTTTTGAAGATGAAGAAATACAGGCGATTGAAGAACACAAGCGCGTCATCCTTGTGACCACCCACCGCCGTGAAAATTTGGGCGCGCCCATGCATCATGTGTACCGTGCGCTCCGCCGGCTGGTGGAAACCGTACCGGATACGGAAGTGGTATTTCCTGTCCATCGGAATCCTCTTGTCCGTGAAGCGGTGGAGGAAGAGCTGGACGGCGCGGCGGGCATCCATCTTGTGGAACCGATGGAGTATGAGCCTTTCACGAATCTGATGGCGCGGTCCGCCCTTGTGCTGACCGATTCAGGCGGCATACAGGAGGAAGCGCCGAGTCTGGGGAAACCCGTCCTTGTCCTTCGCGATACGACAGAGCGCCCCGAAGCGGTAGAGGCGGGGACGGTAAAACTGGTAGGCACCGGGGAAGAGAAGATTTATCAGACGGCATACCGGCTGCTGACCGATGAGGCGGCATATCATGCGATGGCGGAAGCAGTGAATCCTTACGGTGACGGCAGATCCGCCGGGCGCATCGTGGAGACGCTTTTGTATGCGGAGGGGATTTCTCATAAAAAACCGTCTAAATTTATAGCTAAGTAAATCCGCATATGTTACAATAACTTTGTATGGGTAGAGCTGTACGTATTTTGCGTGCAGTTTTTCATGATATGCACATGCCGGAGATGGCCATGAAGAATGCCGGAGGACAGGGAGATAAAGGAAAAGAGTTCAATCCGATGCGCAGTATCGCTGTGGCAGGCGGAGCGGGCATGACCCTTCTTTCCTGTATCGGCCTCGGTATCTGGGGCGGACTTAAGTGTGATGAATACTTGGGGACGTATCCTTTCGGCCTTATCGGGTTATCCCTTTTGGGCGCCATATCCGGATTGTGGGCCATAATTAGAAAAATGATAGGAAAGTAAGAAATGAAGTATGATACAGTATTCCCTGCTTTTGCGGATAGAATGGTCAGCCGTCTGGCAGCCATAGGCGCTGTCGGCGCGGCCGCCGCGTTTTTGAAGTGGGAATGGACTGTAGCGGCAGGATTTGCCGCCGGCGTCGTATTTCATATTCTTTTTTTCTTGTACATGAAACAGCGTTACATCCACTGGGAGAAAGAAAAGCGGGACGCGGCCTACATAGGGCAGATGGGCGCCGCGCTTGCAGGCTCCCGGCTTTTTGTGGAAGCGGGGCTGGCGGCGGCGGTGGTTTTATGGACACCGCTTTCCATTCTTGGCTTCCTGGCGGGCTTATTGTCACTGTTCCCTGCTACTATCTGGGCAAGGCAATAGTGTGGAATAAGAATAATATTTTCCTGACGTCCAAAAAAGAGAGGGGGTGAGACTATGCATTTTCATACAGGTACACATGTGGTTGCACAGCTTTTCGGAATGTCGGTCAATCTGGATACGATTTTTACACAATGGCTTACTGCTCTTATAGTATTTATTATCGTCTTTGCTGCGAGCCGGGGACGTTCGCTCGTTCCAAACGGTATCCAGAACGCGGTGGAAATGGTCATTGAGCCGCTATGCTCCCAGTTTGAAAGGAATATGGGATCGCATTATAAAAAGGTTGTTTATTTCCTGTTGACACTTTTTCTGTTCATCTTTGTGGCCAATGAAATAGGACTTCTGCCGACAGCCCATCTGACGGCGTCTCCGACAAATGATGTGAATACAACCTTGGGGCTGGCGCTGACCGGTACATTATGTATTCATTTCGTTTATATCAGGAACAGGGGATTCGGCAAATGGCTGAAACATTTCTTTGAACCGATGCCGCCGTTCGTCATCATCAATATCGTGGAAGAACTTTCCCGTCCGGTAACTCTGGCGATGCGTCTGTTCGGTAATATTTTAGCAGGGGAAATTCTGCTGGAAATCCTCTACGCGCTGGCACCTGTGCTTGTACCTTTGCTCTGGGTCGTATTCAGCCTTGTGGTCGGATTGATCCAGGCATACATTTTCACTACGCTGACGTCCATTTATCTCAAGGAAAGTGTGGAATAAGTGAAGGTGTGCAGGTGAGTGGGAGCGGCACTCCATAAAATGCCGGGCGCCGCCCGTAAAAACGGTACCATTATATCCGGAAAAACCGGGACATTATATTCTTAGGAGGAATTATTACCATGGATCAGACTATTGTTGTTCAGTATTCCCTTATCGCATCTGCGCTGATTGCGGCAGTTGCCGCATTTGCAGCAGCATTTGGTGATTCTAAATTGGCATCCCACGTTATCGACGGCATGACCCGCCAGCCGGAAATCCAGGGGCAGCTCTTCACTTCCATGCTCGTCGGCATCGGCTTGATAGAATCTATTCCGATTATCGCTATCGTTATTTCTCTCGTCCTCGTATTCGCCAATCCTTTCCTCGGCTAATTCCAATTCATTGTTAGCCTAAGGAGGGGATTTCATTGGTAGAATTAAATGGTACGCTGCTGATTTCAATCCTCAACTTTATCATTCTCGTTGCCGCTTTGGCACATTTCTGCTATAAGCCGATGCTGAAGGTCATGGATGACCGCAGAAACAAGATCCGGAATGATCTGGACAGCGCGGCCCGGTCCAGCGCGGAGGCGGCCAAGCTCAAATCCGATCTGGAAGCGGAACTTGCCAATGCCCAGGTCGCCGCACAGGGGATCGTGGACAAGGCCGTAAAAGAGGCCAAGGTACAGGCCCAGGCGCAGATCGATGAGGCCCATGCGGCTATTGAGAGGGAAAAAGTCCAGGCTGCTAAACAGATCGAAAGGGAACGCAAGGATGCCCTGGAGGATCTGAAGACGCAGGTGGCCGCTCTTTCCTGTGATATTGCATCGAAGATCATCAGCAAAAATATGACGCCGGATACGAATGACCGGCTCATAGCGGAAAGCATCGCAAGACTGGATGCCGGGCAGGCAGGTAAGTAATCATGGATAAGAACGTAATCCTTGCAAAGAAGTACGGACGAGCCATCTATGAAATTGCCGCAGAGCAGCACTGCCTGGAACAAACGGAAGAAGATCTCCGCCTCATTGCCGATACCATAGGGAAAAGCAAAGAGCTCGGGGAGATTCTGAACCATCCTCTGCTTGCTAAGGATGTCAAGAAAGATACTATAAATAAGTTATTTGCAGATAAGGTGCAGCCGATAGTTTTACAGTTCTGCTATGTTGTTATCGACAAAGGCCGCATCGCTGATTTTGCTGCCATGGCGGATGTCTATGCCAATCTTGCGCATCATGGGATGGGCATGGAGGAAGCCGTGGTAACCTCTGCGTTTCCCTTGACCAAATCCCAGGTGGACGCTTTGAAAGCCAAACTTGCGGAAATCACGGGAAGCAAAATTATCATGAAACAGAAAGTAGACGCATCTTTGATAGGCGGATTCACGGTCCGGATGGGAGACCGTCTGATTGACGGATCCGTAGCCCGCCAGCTTGCGGCGCTCCGCTCGCAAATGATGCAAAGAGATTGAGGTGACTTACAGGATATGAAAATCAGTTCAGATGAAATCACATCTGTCATTAAAAAACAGATTGAAAATTACAAAGTAGACCTCAATGTCGATGAAGTAGGTACGGTTCTTGAAGTCGGCGACGGTATCGCCCATGTATATGGCCTTGAAAACTGCATGGCCGGTGAATTGCTGGAACTGCCGAACGGCGTTTACGGCATGGCCATGAACCTGGAAGAAAGCAATGTAGGTGCCGTTCTTCTGGGGAATGCGGAAACCATCAAGGAAGGCGACGTAGTAAAGAGAACGGGCCGTCTGATGCAGGTTCCCGTAGGCAATGCGGTCATCGGCCGCGTGGTCAATGCGCTGGGACAGCCGATTGACGGCAGAGGCGAAATCAAGACTGACGCTTATCGCGACATTGAAATCAAAGCTCCGGGCATTGCCGACAGACAGCCGGTAAACGTCCCGCTGCAGACCGGTCTGAAATGTATCGACTCCATGGTTCCGATCGGCCGCGGACAGCGTGAGCTGATCATCGGTGACCGAGGTACAGGCAAGACCGCCATCGCTATTGATACCATTCTGAACCAGAAGGGGCAGGATGTCATTTGTATTTATGTTTCCATCGGGCAGAAGAACTCCAATGTCGTCCGTGTATACGAACGGCTGAGAGCTGCCGGCGCTATGGATTACTCCATCATCGTACATGCCGGTGCTTCCGAAGGGTCTCCGATGCAGTACCTTGCACCATACTCCGGTGTATCCATTGCGGAACATTTCATGCACCAGGGCAAGGATGTCCTCATTATCTATGACGACCTCTCCAAACATGCTGTCGCTTACCGCGCCATGTCGCTTCTGCTGCGCCGTCCGCCGGGACGCGAAGCTTACCCCGGTGACGTATTCTATCTGCATTCCCGTCTGCTGGAACGTGCGGCACGTCTGTCCGATGCACTGGGCGGCGGATCCATCACCGCGCTGCCGATCATTGAAACACTGGCAGGCGATGTCGGTGCGTACATTCCGACAAACGTCATTTCCATCACGGACGGACAGATTTATCTGGAAACGGCACTCTTTTATTCCGGGATCCGTCCGGCCATCAATGTCGGCCTGTCCGTATCCCGTGTAGGCGGTTCCGCGCAGATTAAGGCCATGAAACAGGTCGCAGGCACGCTGCGTCTGGATCTGGCACAGTTCCGTGAATTGGCGGCATTTGCCCAGTTCGGTTCCGATCTTGACGCTGCCACCAAAGCGCAGATCGACCGCGGCCAGAGGACGACGGAAATTCTGAAGCAGCCGCAGTATTCCCCCTATCCGGTCGAAGACCAGGTTATGGCGATCTACACGGCCGTCAAAGGGTATCTTGATGATGTGGACGTAGACCAGGTTGTCGGGTTTGAACAGCAGGTTCTGAATTTCCTCCACAGCAGCCATCCGGAAATCGGCGCTGATATCGTGGATAAAAAGAAGCTGACAGATGAAAATGAAGCGAAACTCAGAGAAGCTCTTGATGAATTCAAGAAACGTTACAAGGCACAAAGCGAAACAGAAGAAAAGTCTGAAACGGTAGAGGGGTGATCTGATTGGAAAGTACGCGTGATATAAAAGGGCGCATAAAATCCGTCACCAACATCCAGCAGATCACGAAAGCCATGAAGATGGTAGCCGCCGCCCGTCTGCGCAAAGCGGAGGAAAAGGCAAACGGCTCCCGTCCTTATGCGGAAAAGATCGGAGAGCTCCTGCGCCGTGCTTCTTCGGTGACACCCGGATTTACAAGCCCGCTCTTCAGGACAGGCGAAGTAAAGAAGGTCGGATATCTCGTCATTTGCGGCGACAAAGGTCTTGCCGGCGCTTATAACTCCAACGTGATGAAGCGTACCCTGCAGGAAATCTCCGGAAAGGATCGTTCTGCATACGCTTTATATGTCTGCGGGAAACAGGCGAAGAATTATCTGAAATTCCGCGGGTATGATCCCGATACCTATCATTTCGGCTTTTCTGATAAGCCGTCGGCTCAGGATTCCATCGATCTCTCCAAAGAGATGGTGGAATACTTCACAAAAGAAGAAGTCGATGAAGTTTATATTATTTATACCAAATTCATCACCGCCCTCCGCCAGCAGGTCCGGGTAGACCGGCTGCTCCCCATTGAAGCGCAGGCTGAGGGAAAAACGGAAGAAGCAGCAAAAGCGGCTGCCAGCGAATGGGAAAAAGAAAGACAGGATTTCCTCCGTATCGAGGAAGATCCCTATATTTTCCTTCCCGATGCGGCGGCAGTGCTTTCCAAACTGCTTCCTGAATATATACAAGTACAGGTTTATAATGCGATGCTGCAATCCGCGGCGTCCGAGCTGGGCAGCCGTATGGCGGCCATGTCCGCTGCCACTGACAACGCGACGGAAAGAATTGCCGACCTCAACCTTACGTACAACAAAGCGCGTCAGGCACAGGTCACCAATGAAATTTCCGAAATTGTCGGCGGTGCGGCGGCTCTTGAATAAACCGGCTTAATTTGATTAAGGAGGAATGCTTCTTCATGGCAAATGAACAGCAGGGACAGGTAGGCAAGGTCGTACAGGTCATGGGCGCTGTCGTCGATATCGCTTTTTCCGACGATCAGGAACTTCCTGCCATCTATAACGCAATTCATGTCAAAGATGAAGAAGGCACTGTTCCGGTAGATGTTATCTGTGAAACCATGCAGCACTTAGGTGACGGCGTAGTCCGCACCGTTGCGATGAGTTCCACCGATGGCATGGTACGCGGAATGAAAGCAGTAGATACCGGCCGTGCTATTGCGGCACCGGTCGGCGACGGATGCCTGGGACGTATTTTCAACGTACTCGGACAGACCGTCGACAATGACGATACAAAAGTACCGGCATCCGACTACTGGCCTATTCATCGTCCGGCACCGGCCTTTAAAGACCAGTCTCCGGCAACCGAAATTTTTGAAACCGGCATCAAAGTCGTCGATCTCATCGCTCCGTATGCAAAAGGCGGTAAGATCGGGCTCTTCGGCGGTGCGGGTGTAGGTAAGACCGTTCTTATCCAGGAATTGATCCATAACGTGGCGACAGAACACTCCGGCTGCTCCGTATTCTGCGGCGTCGGTGAACGTACCCGTGAAGGGAACGATCTCTGGGGAGAAATGAAAGACTCCGGCGTTCTTTCCAAAGTTGCGCTGGTATACGGCCAGATGAACGAACCTCCGGGAGCGCGTATGCGTGTAGCTCTCACCGGTTTGACCATGGCTGAATATTTCCGCGACAAACAGGGACAGGACGTTCTGCTCTTCGTAGATAATATTTTCCGTTTCGTACAGGCAGGCTCCGAAGTATCCGCGCTGCTCGGGCGTATGCCGTCCGCTGTAGGTTACCAGCCGACACTGGCTACCGATATCGGCGAACTGCAGGAACGCATCACTTCCACAAAAGACGGTTCCATCACATCCATCCAGGCCGTATACGTACCGGCCGATGACTTGACGGATCCGGCCCCGGCAGGCGTATTTACACACTTGGACGCTACCACCGTACTGAGCCGTTCCATCGCGGAACTGGGCATCTATCCGGCAGTAGACCCGCTGGACTCCACCAGCCGTATCCTTGACCCGAACGTTTTGGGTGAAGAGCATTACGAAGTGGCCCGCGGCGTACAGGCTATTCTGCAGCGCTACAAAGAACTGCAGGATATCATCGCCATCCTGGGCATGGAAGAACTTTCCGATGATGACAAAGTCATCGTAGCCCGCGCAAGAAAGGTACAGAGATTCCTGTCTCAGCCCTTCTTCGTAGCTGAACAGTTTACGGGCTCCCCCGGCAGATACGTATCCCTGAAGGAAACCATCCGCGGCTTCAAGGAAATCCTTGCAGGCCAGCACGATGATATGCCTGAAGGCGCGTTCTACATGGTCGGCACAATTGATGAAGCGATCGAAAAGGCTGAAAAGATGAAGAAAGGGGAATAAGCCATGGCTGATACCCTTACGAATCCCATGCACGTGGAAGTCATCAGCCCCGACGGACCGATTTATCAGGAAACCGGCGTGGAAATGGTGGTGGCCCGTGCAGCAGACGGTGAATTTGCCGTCATGAAAAACCATCTGCCTCTGGCAGCCGCTCTTGAAATGTGCCCTGTGCGCATCATTAAAGGCGGAAAGGAACAAAAGGTGGCCGTATTTGGCGGTTTCCTGGAAATAAAGGACAATCAGGTAAATATCGTAGCCCCCCTGGCGGAGCTGGCGGACACCATCGATATTGCCCGTGCCCAAGCCGCGAAGAAACGTGCGGAAGACAGGCTCGCGTCCAAGAGTAAAGAAATCGATGTCGACCGTGCCAAACTCGCTCTCCAGCGTGCGCTGACACGGCTCAAAACGACAGGAACCCTTTGATCCCAACAAAAGAACCGATCCATACAAATAATGGGTCGGTTTTTATGTTGGGGGGAAGACGGTAAGAAGATAAAAGCTATCAGCTGTGAGCTGTGAGCTGTCAGCTGTAAGCTATTAGCCGTTAGCTGTGAGTTAAAAGTCGAAGCATATGATTTCCATTAGGTGTCATACGAAACATCAGTAAAGGATTTGCTGTTGTAGTGAGGGAAATGTTAATCGTCATCCAAAACGAACGTGAAGGATCTGCTATTGTAGTGAGGAAAGCGGTAAGGCGTCATCAGTGTAATAGATTCTTCACTCCGTGTCACCATCCCATTTCCCGTCTTTCTCACAAGGCATCTTACCTCCGTTCAGAATGACGTTAAACAGACGGCACAGCTGGGATTCTAACCACTTTCAGGCCTGCTGATAAAGTAGCACCCATGGTAAGGCGTCATTCTGAGCGACAGCGAAGAATCTGTTACCGTGGTGAGGAAAGCGGTAATATGTCATCAGAGTCATAGATCCTTTACTCCGTTTCACCATCCCGTTTCCCGTCTTTCCCTCAAGGCTTTCTTGACTCCGTTCAGAATGACAATTGGAGAAAAGGCGTCATAATGAGGGAAGCGTTAATCGTCATAGTAAGGGGAACGTTAAACGTCATCCGAAGCGAATGTGAAGGATCTGCTGCCGTAGTGAGGAAGACGGTAAGGCGTCATTCTGAGCGCCAGCGAAGAATCTGTACCCATGGTGGGGAAAACCGCAAAATCTCATCAGAGTCATAGATTTATTACGCAGGGGCATGCAACCATTATCCATAAAGTAGAATTCATGATTTGTGCAATTTGACATGATGTATTATCTATGTGTTTTACTTAATGCCGGATATGGGATGTAATGCTGTAGACTTTAGCTTAAGGATTGATGAGGAAATAAAGTCAAAAAATAAGAAAATATTTATAGGGGTGTATAAAACGTGAATGCGGTATGCAGCATGGTCTGCCGAAACGTGATGCATTATAAAAAGATTAGAAAACATGTATATATTGATTATGAAAAGTCATACAATTATGCGGAATTGATATGTGCATTTTGTGGTGGGGTGTCGTATAATCGAAACGATTATGTATCGGAATCATACCATTCGTTTTTGATCCGGATGGGGGAGAGTTGAGTCTGATATACAATCCTGCTGCGGCATGGAAAGAATACTTATCATCCACGGGAGTATGATGGTGAGATTATTTTTGCCGGCAGAACCGCTTTTTGTAATCGGAGTAATGGCAGAAAACGGCAGATATCCCTGAAGTGACTGGGGCAGAGATGATGGGGGAGCTTTAATAATGGATATGTTTTATTGGGATATCCGGGGCAAGTCACGAAGTAGATGTGACATCTGTGTCCGGAACATACACAGGAATTTAAGAGCGCTCTGTGCGGCTGCTTAGGCGGCTTTTTCGAGGGCGTTTTTTGTATGCCTGAAAAGCCGGCATGAAGTGGGATTCGAGGAGAGAAATTTCGAACCGGAGCGATACCGGCGTGAGGAGGCGTGATGGAAAATGGAGGCGGTCATGAAGAAGGTTACGGACTTTTAGGGAAATATCCTGCCCGCGCGGAGTCTTCCGCGTTTCTGCAGCGATGCAGGTTTGCTGAGGTTGTTTTTCAGAGATGGGCATAGAGCGGTGTCTGTAAGATAGGGGGCTCCACAGATGGCTGGTTCCTGAAGAAAGATAAAGGCAAACCGTCTTAGAGTCAATTTATAAATAATAGGAAAACCGCATAAATACTGAATGTTTTATATTTACAAAATTTATGGTTGAAAAAAAGTAAGGTATAGGGTAAAATAATTTTCGTGTTTATTGCAGAGGCATGATTTCCTAATGGATAAAAACAACAGAGAATAAAACACGGATCCGCTGCAGCGGCTTCAGGGAAAACATGCACAGGCAGTTTCTCCGGCAGAAAATATCAAAAATATCGATTAAAAAAACAGAGATGAAAACGGTCAGCGTTTTGTACATCGGAGAAAACATTTTTGTAATAGAGAAAGGATGGGGTTAAAGTTATGAATCAAGTACACAAGGTCATATGGAGCAGGGTGAAGAATTGCTACATAGTCGTTTCGGAAATCACGAAGAGGGTCGGCAGAGATAATAAAGCCTCTGTGACGGGAATCCGTCCGCTTCGCGCGCTTTTGTGCGCCATGGTGATTGCCGGCTGTATGCTTCCTGCTGATGCAGATGCAGCAAGCGGGATAGTCTGGGGGACGGGCGCGTCCGCTCCGGGACAAGATAGTGTTGCCGTAGGAACAAACGCAAAAGCAAAGAAGTCTCATGCGGTTGCCCAAGGTACAGAGGCAAAAGCGGACGGTGTTTATGCGCTGGCATTCGGGTATAAAGTACAAACATTGGCAAACTATGCCATCGCTATGGGACATCAGGCAAAAGCAGGGGCCAATGCGATCGGCGGTGTGGCGATCGGCTCCAGTTCCGTAGTCGAGGGAGAACACGGGGTAGCGCTTGGAGATCAGGCGGAATCGAAGAATAAGCAGACGATTGCGGTAGGTTTGAAATCCGTTTCGTCGGGTGAACAGAGCATTTCTATCGGACACCAGGCAAAAGCGATAGGGAACAACAGTATCGCGGAAGGCGCGGGTGCCAAAGGATACGCGAAAGACGGTGTGGCTATCGGCAATAATGCGGAATCGGGAACGGCAGACAATAAGGATCCCCGTATACCGACCATTCCGTCCAATAATGGGGTAGCTGTGGGCAATTCGGCTAAAGCCAGTGGGGGTTCTTCCGTTTCCGTAGGGAATGACAGCATCGGCAACGGACCGTCTTCTGTCGCTATCGGCAATGCGGCAACGGCTAATGATGTAAGGACTACAGCCATCGGCAACAATGCCCATGCGGAAGGTGCCGGTTCACTGTCCATCGGGCGTGAGGCCAGCGCGTTGACCTTGGAAAATGCGACAAGCACAAATCCGCTTGTCACCGGGACTGATGAGCAGCTGGATAAAAAAGGCGTTATGGCCATTGGTGATGATGCCAAGGCAAGCGGCAATAATTCCATCGCTCTCGGTACTTCTGCCAAAGCCGGCGATTTGGAGAAAACCCGGAATGCAGATTCTGTTACTCTGACCGGCAGCGCGAAACGGATTACCAAGCTGACGACGAAGCGGTCCGTCAATAATGCGGTTGCTATCGGTACGGAATCCAGTGTACAGTCTGATGAAGACATTGCTGTCGGCTACAGGGCAACAACCGTAGCTTCCAAATACCACCAGCTGCCCGGTTCCGGACAGGTGGCGATCGGCAGCAACAGCAATACTTACGGAAGCAGGGGCGATGTGGCAATCGGTTCCGGCGCAGAGACGAATATAAGGGTCAAAAACGTGGATCATACCAATGGTCCGACGGAAAAGCGTGATGCACAGAGCGTGGCTATCGGCAGCGTGGCAAAGGCTTACGGATCGCAGGCGGTGGCTGTCGGCGCAGACACAAGGGCGATCGGAAACTCTTCCGTGGCGATCGGTACGGATGATATCGAGCTGGATCGTGCAAAACTGCAATCCCTTCTGCCGGGACTGGCGAATAATGAAAATCTGAATAATAAGGCGTCCAGTGATGCGACGCTTGGTTCGGCTGCTTTGCATGATAAGCCCTATTATGTCAAGACTGCTTCCATCGGAACGGCATCCGTGGCACTCGGCGCGATGAGCCAGGCCGCCGGTGACGCTTCTATGGCTATGGGTCTCAATGCTTTGGCGGAAGGCGATGCCAGCACGGCAATCGGGCCTTTGGCACGCAGCAAGGGGAAAAAATCCATTGCCATGGGTGTTAATGCCAATTCCCAAGTAGATGGAGGCGTGGCACTCGGCGCTGACAGCGTTTCTAACCGTCAGCAGACATCCAATGCTTACATTCCTTCCGGTGCCGACACGGCACAGGTAAATGCCATTAAGGCGACAAAAGGAACGACAGGCGCCGTAAGTGTCGGCTCGGATACGGTAAAACGCCAGATCATCAATGTGGCGGCCGGCACGAATGATTCCGATGCCGTCAATGTGGCTCAACTGAAAGCGGTAACATCCAATGCTTCCTGGACAGCACAGGGGAATGGCAATGATGTGAATGCCGTAAAGAATGGCAGTAAAGTCAACTTTGCCGATGGAACAAATACAACGGCTTCCGTGACAAAAGATGCGTCCGGAAAGATAACGGCCGTAAAATACAACTTAAAGAAAGATGTCAACCTGGGAACGGACGGCAGCTTGACCATCAACGGAAATACCTATATCAATAAAGACGGCATCAATGCGGGGAACAAGCAGATCACGAACGTAGCCAGCGGCGGAAATACGACGACCAATGCGGCCAATATCGGCGATATCAACCGTATTGTGACGGCGAAAGACAAGTATGTGACAGGCGGTACCGCAAATTACCAGACAAACGGCGACGGAACGGCTGCATTGACCGGTACGAACAACCTGACCGCCAATATAACGGGACTCAAAAACAACTATGTCACAAGCGGCAGCGTTTCCAATGACGGCAAAACCCTGACACTGGAACGTAACGACACAGGTAAAGTCAATGTAGACCTGAGCAAAATATTCACCGAGGTGGCAAAGGAAGATTATCATCTGGTAGCAAATCCGGAAGCGGGAAGCCAGGGCAAGTACAAAGCGGACAGCAACGGAAATATGGTGCTGACCGTAGCGAACGAAAAAGGCGATAAGAAACAGGTTACTTTGACAGATATCGCATCCAAAGCGCAGCAGAATACGAATACAACAAATATTACAAACATTAACAATACCATTGCCAAAGGCCTGAACTTTAAGGGTGATGACGCAACAATTATCAATAAGAAACTGGGCGAGCAGCTGGATATCAAAGGCGGCGCTGATGCATCAAAACTGTCAGACGGGAATATCGGTGTCGTATCCGGAAACGGTGCGCTGAATGTAAAACTTGCGAAAGATGTGACCGGCCTGAACAGTGTGACGGCAGGAACCGCCAGAATGGGTGTCGATTCGGCAGATCACAAGAGCTATGTAACCGGTCTGGACAACAGGGACTGGGACGTGCAGAATCCGGTGGTCGTGAACGGCAGAGCGGCGACAGAAGACCAGTTGAAGAAAGTATCTGATGCCATTTCCATTTCCAATGCGTCAAAGACAGACTATCGCTTGGTTAAAAATCCTGACGCGGCAGACGGGAATTATTCCGTAGCCAACGGCAAAGTGGATCTGAAAGTGGAAGACAAGGCGCATCCGACGACACCGGCAAGCACGGTCACAATCAATAATATTGCTAGCGCGTCGGACGTGGAAAAACTGAAAGCAGGCTTCAAGGTAAAGGCAGGAACCAATGAGGGCGCGATCAAGGCGGGAGAAACCCTTGAATTCGCGGCAAAAGACAATGCAGGTGTGGAATACGATCCGGCCCAAGGAAGCTGACTGTATCCGTAAGCAAAGATCCGACCTTCAACAGCGTGACTGTAGGTGACGTAAAGATCAACAATACCGGCATCAACGCGGGGAACAAGCAGATCACGAACGTAGCCAGCGGCGGAAATACGACGACCAATGCGGCCAATATCGGCGATATCAACCGTATTGTGACGGCGAAAGACAAGTATGTGACAGGCGGTACCGCAAATTACCAGACAAACGGCGACGGAACGGCTGCATTGACCGGTACGAACAACCTGACCGCCAATATAACGGGACTCAAAAACAACTATGTCACAAGCGGCAGCGTTTCCAATGACGGCAAAACCCTGACACTGGAACGTAACGACACAGGTAAAGTCAATGTAGACCTGAGCAAAATATTCACCGAGGTGGCAAAGGAAGATTATCATCTGGTAGCAAATCCGGAAGCGGGAAGCCAGGGCAAGTACAAAGCGGACAGCAACGGAAATATGGTGCTGACCGTAGCGAACGAAAAAGGCGATAAGAAACAGGTTACTTTGACAGATATCGCATCCAAAGCGCAGCAGAATACGAATACAACAAATATTACAAACATTAACAATACCATTGCCAAAGGCCTGAACTTCGGTGGAGACTCGGGCGCAGATATTAACAAAAAGCTGGGAGAAAAGCTGGAAATCAAGGGCGGCGCCTCGGCAGACCTGACAGATGACAATATCGGCGTTGTATCTGATGGAACGAAGCTCAACGTGAAGCTGAAGAAAGATGTCAATCTGGGTGCTGACGGCAGCCTGACCATCAACGGAAAGACTTATGTCAATAAAGACGGTCTCAATGCGAACGGCCAGAAGATTACCAATGTAGCTGACGGCACGGCAAACAGTGATGCAGTCAACCTGGGTCAGCTGAATGCAGCCATCGGCGGTACGGCAAAGGCAACGACCGTCAAAGCGAAAGACGCCAATGTAACCGTTACAGAAGGAACCAATCCCGCCGGTGGTAAAGAATATACCGTCGGACTGGGTGATAAAGTAACCCTCGGCACGGCTGACAAGAAAATCGTCGCAGACGGAACCAGCGGAAAGATTACGGCGGGCAGCAAGGTCACCATCGACGGAACGACAGGGGACATCCAGGCGGGCACAGTCAAAGTGACAGGCGCCGGCACAGTGAATGAACTGACCAACCGCACATGGGATATTGACAACCCGACAGTCGTACACGGACAGGCAGCCACGGAAGACCAGCTGAAAACAGTCAGCGACGGCGTGAAGACCAATAAGACAAATATTACAAACATTAACAATACCATTGCCAAAGGCCTGAACTTCGGCGGAGACTCCGGCACGGTAATTAACAAAAAGCTGGGAGAAAAGCTGGAAATCAAAGGCGGCGCCTCGGCAGACCTGACAGATGACAATATCGGTGTTGTATCTGATGGAACGAAGCTCAACGTGAAGCTGAAGAAAGATGTTAACCTGGGACCGGACGGCAGCCTGACCGTTAACGGAAAGACCTATGTCAACAAAGACGGTCTCAATGCGAACGGCCAGAAGATTACCAACGTGGCTAATGGCACAGCGAACAGTGACGCAGTCAACTTCGGTCAGCTGAAAGATGCTGTCGCGGCGGGAAAGACGATCCTGAAAGACGGTAAGAATACCACCGTCGAAGGCGAAGGCACCGTTGCCAATCCGTATAAAGTCAATGTAAATGATGACCTAGTGCTCGGCAAGAAAGGTGCTGACGGCAAAGACGGCTCCATCGGAGTCAACGGCAAAGACGGTTCTTCCGTAGTGATCCATGGCAAAGACGGAATCAGCATCAAGGGGAAAGACGGCAAAGATGGAGTTACCCTCAAGGCGAAAGACGGAGCCAATGGGACGGAAGGGCAGATCGGCCTGACCGGACCTGCCGGGAAAGACGGAAAATCCACCCATGCGGATATAGGCGTCAACGCAGGACCTGCGAGCCTGGATCCGGCTAAGAACCTGTCGGCTACCGAAATGACCCGTCTCTACTATGTGGATGAAAAAGGCGACCATCAGGTGGCAACGATGGATGACGGCATGAAATTTGCCGGAAATACCGGACTGGCAATAAAGAAACTGAACAGCACCATGACCATCAGGGGAACCGGAACAAAGGCAGATACGGAATACGACCCGTCAAACATCAAAACGATGGTGGATGCTGACGGAAATATGATTGTCGGCCTGGATAAGAACCTGAAGGCGGACAGTGTTGGAATTAACGGCAAAGACGGCAGAGACGGAGCCACCATTAAAGGCGGCGACGGAAAACCGGGCGTTGACGGCACCAATATCACCCGTCTCATCATTGAAGAAAAGAACGGCAAGCAGCATGACATTGCCACCTTGGATGACGGCATGAAGTACGGCGGTGATACAGGGGCGGTCATCAAAAAGAAACTGAATGGCCAGGTGAATGTAATCGGCGGCATTTCAGATGAAAGCAAACTGACCACGGATGACAACATCGGTGTGGTATCTGACGGCAGCAACAACCTGAAAGCACGTCTTGCCAAGGATCTGAAAGGCTTAAACAGTGTAACAGCCGGCAATGTGGTGATGGATACGACCGGATTCTATGTCAAGAAAATGACGCGTACTCCGGCCGGAACGGTTTCTCTTACTGCAGATGGGCTGAATAACGGCGGAAATAAGATTGCCAATATAGCGGCAGGCGAGGCGGATACCGATGCCGTCAATGTCAGCCAGCTGAAAAATCAGGGCTCGGAGATCGTCAACAAGGGCTTCGGCATAAAAGCGGAAGACGGAAATGAAGTAAAGAAGAAGCTTGGCGAAACGGTGGACGTTGTAGGCGACGGTAAGAATATTTCCACCAGAGTCGAAGGCGGCAGAGTCAGAGTGGGGCTTAAGGATGATATTTTACTGAATAGTGTCACCACAGGCCGTACAAGAATGGATACCAACGGGCTTACCGTTCAGGACGGTTCCGGAAACACGGCAGTGACAGTCGACAAGGACGGGCTGAAGATCAAGGACGGCCCCAGCGTTACCAAGTCGGGAATTGATGCAGGCGGCAAGAAGATCACCAATGTAGCGGCAGGCGAGGCAGATACCGATGCCGTCAATGTCAGCCAGCTGAAAAAAGCGGCAGCCAGTGCCACCACGAAAGTAGCGGACGGCAAAAATACGACGGTGACTTCTGAAACGAATGCCGACGGATCCAAAACGTACCATGTCAACCTGAATGATGATATTACGCTGGGAACCGATCCTTCCAAGCAGATCAGCATTAAAGGTACCGAAGGTACGATCAAGGCCGGGCAGGTGACTGTCAACGGTACGGCCGGCACAGTGAACGGACTGACCAATAAGACCTGGGATCCGAACCATATCACCAGCGGACAGGCGGCGACGGAAGACCAGCTGAAGGTTGTATCCGGCCAGGCAGGCAAGCATTCTTCCGTAACGGAGGGCAGCAATATTTCCGTAACGACAGGAACAAATGCAAACGGCGGTACGGACTACAAAGTGTCTGTAGTCGATACACCGACCTTCAAGACCGTGACTACAGGAAATACGGTGATGAGTAGCAGCGGCCTGACGATCAAGAACGGCCCGAGCATCACGCAGACCGGCGTTGACGCAGGCGGAAAACGGATTACCAATGTGGCAGCAGGCAAGGCAGATACGGATGCTGTGAATGTAGGGCAGCTGAAACAGATCGGCGGAGCCATCAACAAAGTTGATAACCGTATCAACAGAGTCGGCGCAGGAGCGGCGGCATTGGCAGCACTCCATCCGCTGGACTTCGATCCCGATGACAAGTGGGACTTCACTTTGGGCTACGGCAACTATAAAGATGCCCATTCTCTGGCACTCGGTGCCTTCTATCGGCCGAATGAAGATACGATGATCAGTGTAGGCGGTTCCATCGGCGGCGGAGAGAATATGGTGAATGCAGGCCTTTCCATGAAGCTGGGACAGGGCAACCATGTGTCCACATCCAAAGTGGCGATGGCTAAGGAAATCAAGGATCTTCGCGCTGAACTGGAAAATGTGAAGGGGGCGCTGCTGAAGGTTGCGGACGGAAGACCGCTGGATTCCATGGATATGGACAAGATGCAGCTCTTCCCCGATGTGCCTGAAAATCATTGGGCCTATGACTATGTGGCGACTCTGGCAGGAAACGGTGTCATCGTGGGCTACCCGGACGGACAGTTCGGCGGGGACCGCATGATGACCAGGTATGAAATGGCCGCGTTGATCTACAGGGCTATGCAGAATGGTGCGGCTGCCGATGACCGGATGGCCAGAGCATTGAAAGAATTCGAACCGGAACTGGAACGCATCAGAGTAGATACTATCAGCAAGCATAAGGATGGTACACCTGATATCCAGCGTGTACGCGTCATCAAAGGCCGCGGTTAATCGGAGCAAGAGGCTTTCAGATGAAGAAATCATGGTTTGCTGTGATAGGAATGATATTGATATTGCTGCTGCCGGGCACGATGGCTGCGGCAGCGGATAATATCACCGTAGCCGGCCAGTTTGAAGGAGCCTATGCGGACAATGTATATCGTTTTGTTACTGCCGATGGACAGGAAATCCCTGCCATGATGGAGCATGCGGGAAAGATAATGAGTTATACGCCTTTTCAGGCGACAGGGTATGTGGCTTATAATCAGGCCGGGCAGCCTGTACTTATTATCCGGAACGTGTCTTATCGGGATCGGCTTCCCAATCAGCCCACGGTCAGCTACAGAAAAGATCCTAAAAACCTGCAGCTGTCACAGGGGTCGATGGCCCCGCGGACATCTCGGGACGCAGGGTATTTCATGGGACCGGTGAAAAGCGATCTTGACAACTGGTATCAGACGAATCCGGGAGATTTGAAATTAGAGGATCTGGGTGCTTATCAGGTAGCATGGAATTTGTCCGGGCTTCCTGTAGGGACAAGGATCTGCACTGTGGGCAGTATTCTGTCCAGCGCCGGCGGCGGGCTTATGAATTTCCGTACCGCCCGGGGGAATAAAATTCTTATCAATCTCAATGGCGCAGTTGTTCCTATGGGACAGCGGGTAACCGTTTTGGGGATTATTTCCACTCCGTCAGTGCTGACAATCCAGTTCGTAAACAGCGTAGGATCCTGATTGGATAAGACCATCTTTCTAAATCAGGAAGAAGATAAAAGACTTTCTTCTATAAGCATATGCTTTCAGGAGAGAGTCTTTTACCCATTATGGAAAGCGGGAGTCTCATATTTTAACCCGAAATCGGCCTTGTCCTGCTTTTGGACGGCAATACTGCCGATATATGGAATGAAGTTGTCTTTCTGAAAAGGGGTATTTTGTTTCTCATTCTCCATAGCAATGTGAGAACCGTGAGCATACGGATGATCCGCTTTTGGCATATTTTCTCCAAAAGGGTTCCATTATGACGGATATCTTAGTCAAATATACATGAAGGAAGGTGCATGGAGCCGACGGGCATTGAAAGGGAACCGGAGTGCAGAAAATCTCCGGTGAAATACTTTAATAAAAGTGCGTTTTGGTATACTACTAATCTAATTATAATAAATAACTTTATTAAATAACTTTATAAATGTATAATAGGATGAAAGAGATATAAATTATTTAGTTCTTTAGAGAGCGGATATCTTTTTATGTAAAAGGAGGAAGTTATGAATCAGATTTACAAAGTCATCTGGAGCCGGGTGAAACACTGCTATGTGGTAGTTTCGGAAATCGCCGGCCGCTGCGGGAAAAATGGGGGAACAGCTTCTGAAAAGAAGAGCATGCCCGTCCGCGCGTTTCTGTGCGCCCTTGCCGTCACGGGATGCCTGCTGCCGGGCATGGCGGAAGCCTCGTTTAACGGTGGGATCGGTTCCTCAACGGCTACAGCGAACAGCATCGCTGTCGGGGATGATGCCAAAACAACAGAACAGTATACAATCGCTCTCGGCAGCCGATCCAGGGCGAAAAATATCTATGCCATAGCCATGGGCGATCAGGCGGAAGCTAGCGGGCAGGGGGCGACCGCCATAGGCTCCCAGTCTAAATCGACAGCCGAGCATTCTCTTGCCGTCGGCGACCAGGCGCAGGCGGCGGCGGTGAACAGCTCCGCTTACGGTATTCTGTCGAAGGCATTGTCATCACATAGTGTGGCTATCGGTAATGAGGCGTCTGTCGGCAAGGGAGATCCGGATTCAGTATCAAGCCAGAACGGGATTGCCATCGGGAATGGTGCGAATGTTACCGTGAACCCCGCCACAGCGACACCGGGGATTACTGATAAGAGCGGAGGGATCGCAATCGGGCATGATGCGACAACCAAAGATATCAATACGATTGCTCTCGGTACCGGTACTATCGGCCAAGGTGCGCAGGCAGTGGCGATCGGCCGTAATGCACGTACAATTGCTAATAACGGTGTGGCTATCGGTAACGAAGCTCGGACACAATCTACGAACGGCTTTGCGTTGGGTAATAATGCCCGCGCCGGTTTTGATGAAAATAATGTGCTTGTAGGCAGAGACAATGACCAGGCCTTCGGTTCCAATGCCAGGGCCTGGGGCGGTTCCTCTATGGCTTTCGGTAATAATGCGAAAGCTGCTAATGGCGGTGCCATTGCCATGGGGAACGGTTCTCAATCCAGAGGGGACTGGGGCGTAGCCATTGGTAATGGTGCAAAAGCCCTGGCTGCGGGCGCCCGCGCATTGGGGGCAAACTCTAACGCCAGCGGTGTTAATGCTGCTGCTATAGGCTGGGACAGTGAGGCCAGCGGGGCATCTTCCATTGCAGTCGGTGAAACAGTCAAATCGACAGGTACTAATTCTGTGGCTATCGGTACAGGTGCAAAAGCGGCCAATGAAAATGCCATAGCCCTCGGCGCCGGTTCGGAAACGGCGGCAGCTGTG
>ENA-OYXK01000265-OYXK01000265.1-human-gut-metagenome-genome-assembly--contig:-NODE-265-length-29219-cov-11.188452_pt1 | contig 29219 bp, 13 predicted proteins | sample MGYA00244215_ERZ653417 | MGnify/ENA primary metagenome ERZ653417 (study PRJEB26926, sample SAMN06164905) | human gut metagenome | biome: ENVO:00009003; feature: ENVO:2100002; material: ENVO:00002003... | reverse complement strand
TTGGATATTCCCTGATCGTAAACGGGATTATGGTAGCGCATATTGTTTTGGCGTCCGGTTTGATATTGGGATGGATCAAAAATTTTTTTGACAAAGAGTTAGATATAACTAATTACAGGTAGAAATAAGAAGTGATTGAGAAAAACATATTACAAAATGATGGTAAACAGAGAGAAAAAGAACATTATGCCAGAGGAATATAAAAGTGAATATGAAATTGATAAAAAATACGGAAAATATTAGTAAAGAGAAAATAACCTTGTTTTGTCTGCCATTTGCGGGAGGCGGTGCTTCTGCTTATAACCAGTGGGCGAAAAAGATGCAGGGGAAAGTAACGGTATGTCCAGTTCAGCTTCCGGGAAGGGAAGAACAGATCATGGAGAAACCGTATATAGATATGTCGGTTATGTTAGATGACCTGGAAGAGGCTGTAAGAAAGGTTGTGTACGGACCGTATGCCTTATGGGGACACAGTATGGGTGGGAAGATCTCTTATGAGCTGGAAAAACGGTTGGAGGCAGCGGGATATACTGCAAAATGTCTGTTTATTTCCGGCAGCCGGGTTCCTAGTATTCCGGAGCCAAATCCAATCTATCATCTTCCGGATGAAGCGTTTAAGAGGGAACTGGGAAGATTTGAAGGGACGCCAAAAGAGATACTAGAGAATCAGGAATTGTTGGATTTCTTTCTGCCTATGCTGCGGGCGGATTTTACCATGGATGAAACGTATTATGATAAAGCGGGAGTAGTGCTGCATACACCTATCTCTGCATTTGGCGGAGAAAAGGACGACGAAGCGGATGAGAGTGCGATCTTGGAATGGGGAAAGTATACGGACAATGATTTTAACTACCGGATATTTCCGGGAGGACATTTTTATCTGAGGGATTGTGAAGACGAAGTAATAAGTGAGGTCATGAGACTGCTTTAGAGAATGAAAAATGGAGATTAAACGATACGGAGAAAAGGAATTTCTGTCAGCAGACAAACTTTATATCCGTGAAAATGAGATACATATATGGTGTATCCGCTGGCCTGAAATGACAGATTTCTGGAAGAACCATGAATATATCCTGAGTGGGCAGGAATTGGAGCAAGCCGGAAGATTCCGTTTTCCTGAAGACAGGATGCGTTATATAGCCGGGAAGGTTGTCGTGCGGATCCTCTTAAAAAGATACTTAGATATGGAAACGATTGATTTTTCTGTCAATGAACTGGGTAAGCCTTATCATAAAAAGATTGCGGGAAAGCGGACAGTGGATTTTAACATTTCGCACTCGGGTGAATTCATACTGGCGGTATTCGCTGTCGGAATGGATATCGGAGTAGATGTGCAGGAGATGGCAGAGTGCCCGGACTATAGGGAGATAGCGGAAAATTTTTATACTGCAGAAGAAGCGGAAGATGTAAAAAATGAAGGACCGGATCTGTTTTTTCAGTACTGGGCGGCGAAAGAGGCATATGTAAAGGCGCTTGGAATTGGATTAGGAAGAGGAATGGATTTCTTCTCTGTCAGAAACGAGAAAATTGCAGAAAAAGATAAGAAAGATCAGGACTGGTTTCTGTATCCGGTCAGGATCAAAGGATATGCTGCGTATGTGGCGGCGCATAAGAAAGGAGACAGATAAAATGGGTTATAAGAAAGATATGAGCAAATATGAGAATCTGGAAGGCTGGGAGAGATGTGGATTTGGAGAACAGCTTGATAGGTGGGCGGAAAAATATGGAGAAAGAATTGCGGTCACGGACAGTGAAGACGAGATCAGTTATATGGAATTAAAGCAAAAAGCAGATTGTCTTGCGGCAGCTTTTCTGCGTAAAGGGATTTTAAAGGGAGACAAAGTGCTTGTGCAGCTTCCGAACAGGATTTCTTTTGTGATCGTGTTTTTTGCGCTTTCCAAGATTGGGGCGGTGCCAATCATGATGCTGCCGGCCCACAGGGAGGCGGAACTGGAAGGAATTATTGAACTGGCAAAGCCGGCCGCTTATATTGTGGTGGAGAAATATCTGGGATTTTCATATGTGCCGATGGCAAATGCGATGAAAGAGAAATATTCATGTATCCGGCATATATTTGTAGATAGCGAATCCGGGGATATCAGTGGAATGATTGCGGAAACGTATGGAGAAAATGGAGCATTTCCGGCTGTGGATGGGTATGAAACGGCGGTGCTTTTGCTGTCCGGCGGGACGACAGGGGTTCCGAAACTGATTCCGCGCACCCATACGGATTATATGTATAATGCCCGCATGTCCGCGAAGAGATGCCGTCTGGATAGCAGTGACGTTTATCTGGCGTCTCTTCCGGTAGCTCATAATTTCCCGTTATGCTGCCCGGGGCTTTTAGGCACGCTGGACGTGGGAGGAAAAGTTGTGCTTGCGTCTGCGACCAGCCCGGATGATATCCTTGACGCAATTACAGAGGAAGGTGTCACGATAACGGCATTGGTTCCTGCTATGGTTACTGTGTGCATGGAAATGCTGGAATGGGATGAAGATTATGATATATCCAGCCTGCGGATTTTGCAGGTGGGCGGCGCAATGCTGGAAGATTCCCTTGCGGATAAGATCATTGAAGAATGGCCGTGTAAACTGATGCAGGTATTTGGTACGGCGGAGGGGCTACTGTCCTTTACTAGCCCGGAGGATGAAGGTTCCCTGATCGCAAGATGCCAGGGAACTCCGGTGTCTCCTGCGGATGAAGTGAAGATTGTGGATGAAGAAGATAAGGCCGTACCGGAAGGAGTTTTTGGGGAATTATTATCCAGAGGCCCGTATACGATTGATGGTTATTATATGGCGGAGGAAGCGAATAAAAAGAGCTTTACGTCGGACGGATTTTACCGGACGGGCGATAAAGCTATGTGGACGAAAGACGGAAGGTTACGTTTGGGCGGGAGGATCAAAGAGCAGATTAACCGCGCCGGAGAAAAGATCATGCCTTCAGAGATTGAAGCTTATCTTTGCAGGCATTCGAAAATCAAAGAGGCAGCCGTTGTCGGCGTTACGGATGAAACCCTTGGAAACCGGATATGTGCATTCCTTGTGACCGATGATGAAGCCGGGATCGATTTGCAGGAAATACACAGGTTCCTGCGGGAAATAGGCGTTGCGGCGTATAAAATGCCGGATCAGATAGAACGGGTAGAGACATGGCCGCTGACCAGCGTAGGAAAAATAGATAAGAAAGCATTAGAACGGATGGCGCAGGAAAAATAGAAGGAGACAGAATCATGGAATATATAGAGATAAAGGAACAGATCAAACAAAAGCTGCCGGTAGCCAGAGATTTGGGGGATTCCGAAAATCTGCTGGAGCTTGGGCTTTCATCCCTGACAATCATGCGTCTGGTAAACCAGTGGAGAAAACAGGGGGTTAAGGTTTCATTCGGTTCATTGATGGAAAATCCTACCCTTGAAGGCTGGTGGGCGCTGATCCAGCGCAGCATGAAGAAAAAAGCGGGCAAAAAACGGGCGCAAGAATCTAAGATAACGCCGGAAAAGGATATGAAACAGCCGTTTCCTTTAACAGACGTACAGTATGCATATTGGGTTGGCAGGGATGAAGAACAGGCTCTTGGAGGAATAGACTGTCATGCGTATTTAGAGTTTGATGGGGGAAATATAGATCCGGAGCGTCTGGAAAAAGCATGGAATGTACTGCAGTATCATCATCCTATGCTGCGCGCCTGCTTTTTGGATGATGGAACACAGAAAATCATGGATAAGCCGTATTGTGAAAAAATAAAGGTTCATGATTTTTCCCGGATGTCATCTGAGGAAGCAGAGGCAATGGCAGTATCTGTCAGAGAACGTTTATCCCATCGGAAGTTAAAGATTGAGGAAGGCGAAGTAGCAGGAATAGAGCTTACGCTTTTTCCTGAAAATAAGGCACGCCTTCATGTGGACATGGCACTTTTGGTTGCTGATGTACAGAGTCTGCAGATATTATTGAGGGATTTGGCATCTGCTTACCGAGGGGAAAACCTGCCGAAAGAATCAAAAGGGTGGAATTTTGCTTCCTATCTAGAACGGCAGAAACAGGAAGAAGGGGAGGAACGGAAAAACGCAGAAAAATACTGGAAGAATCGTTTAGAGCATTTGCCAAAAGGCCCTGACCTTCCATTGGCAAAACGTCCGCAAGAAGTGGAAAAAACGGTGTTCAACCGCAGGATTGTGAGAATCGAAAAGGAAGAATGGGATCATTTGCAAATGCGGGCAAAAAAATACCAGACAACTCCGGCAATGGTTCTTCTTACTGCATATGCGGTGGTTCTGGAACGATGGAGCAGGAATCATTGTTTCCTTATTAACATTCCGTTTTTTAACCGGAAAACAGAGCAGCAGGGGTTAGAGGAAGTAATAGCAGATTTTACTACTCTGTTATTGCTGGAGATTAACTGCGAAGAAAATCCGACTTTTGCTGAATTGTTGGACAGGATTCAGAAGCAGCTTCATGAGGATATGAAGTATACGGCATATTCCGGCGTGCAAGTACAGAGAGACATTGCGCAGATGTGTGGTGACGCATCGGCAGTGGCGCCGGTTGTTTTTGCCTGCAATCTGGGAACGCCGTTGGTAAATGATACGTTCCGGAATGAACTGGGGCAGTTTTCCTATATGATTTCCCAGACGCCGCAGGTGTGGAATGATTTTCAGAGTTATGAAGATGAAAATGGCGTACAGCTTACATGGGACAGCGTGGATGAGTTATTCCCGGAGAATATGATCCCGGATATGTTGGAGAGTTTTGAGATTCTTCTGCATGAATTGGGAAAGAAGGACTGGAATCAGAGATTTGATGTGCTTCCTGAAAAAAGAAAAAGAGAAATTGAAGATACAGCGCGTACAGGAGTGCCGGAGCGTGTGGAATGCCTGCATTGGGCTGTTATGAACCATGCGGAAGTTTGCCCGGAAGATATTGCGCTTATTGATGCGGGAAGCGGAAGATCGGTATCCTATGGGGAATTAAAAGCACGGGCAACAGCAGTGGCGGCAGGAATTTCAGAAAAGGATATTAAGGGCGTCCCGGTTGCACTTACCCTGCCGCGCGGGATAGAACAGATCGAGTCGGCATTAGGAATTTTGCTTTCCGGAAATTCATACCTTCCGGTCAGCTTAAGCCAGCCTAAAGATCGGAGAGCGTTAATCCATGAGAAGACGGGAGTCCGCTATGTGGTCACGAATCGGGAATTATCCGAAAAACTGGACTGGCCGGAAGGTACGGAAATCCTTGTGATGGAAGGTATGGAAGAGGGACAGGAAAATGTGAGACTGCCAGAGGTGTCGCCGAAGGACAGCGCCTATATCATCATGACGTCAGGCTCTACAGGTGTTCCGAAGGGTGTAGAGATTGCGCATGAAAGCGCATGGAATACGGTTCAGGATATTAATGAAAAGTACCATGTGACAAGTGCAGATCGGGCGCTGGCTGTATCAGCTATGGATTTTGACCTGTCGGTATATGATGTTTTTGGAATTTTAGGCGCAGGAGGAACATTGGTATTGCTTCCAGAGCAGGAGAGAAGGAATGCGGATTACTGGCTGGAACAAGTGTTGAAATATCAGATTACCGTTTGGAATTCAGTGCCGGTGCTTCTGGATATGCTTTTGATACGGGCGGAATCCATGAAACAGAAACTGCCGATCAGGGCGGTTATGCTTTCCGGAGATTGGATTGGGATGGATCTCCCGCAGAGGGTTGCGGCATGGACAGAGGATTGCCAGTTTGTCGCTATGGGAGGAGCTACAGAGGCAAGTATCTGGTCCAATTATCAGAATGTTACCCTGCCGATGCCGAAAAACTGGAAATCTATTCCCTATGGAAAGCCACTCAGATATCAGGCATATCGTGTTGTGGATGAGTATGGAAGGGATTGCCCTTACTGGGCAGAAGGCGAACTCTGGATTGGCGGTTTTGGTGTAGCAAAAGGATATAGGGGAGATTCTGCGCTTACGGGGCAGAAATTTATCACAGATCAGTATGGAAGATGGTATCGGACCGGTGATCTCGGAAGAATCTGGGATGATGAGATAATTGAATTTTTGGGAAGAAAAGACCATCAGGTAAAGATCCGTGGACACAGGATTGAATTGGGAGAAATTGAACATGCGATTCAGGAGTTTCCGGGTGTGGCTCATGCAGTTGTTGATACAGTTAGTGATGGTCATGGCAATAAAACGCTGGCTGCTTATATCGGAGCGCCGATACAGGAAGATTCTAAAGTTACAACGTATTTGTACGGCACAGATATCTTTGGCGGAGGCTGGAAAGAACTGAAGGATGATGTCAGCAATTGGCAGATGCAGCAGGAACGGAAGACAGCATACAAAAATTTCCTTGCCTATGCAGACCAGAGATGTGTACAGCTTATGCTGGAGACACTCATAGAGTTAGGCGTTTTTGTATCAGAGAAGGAAGTTCTTTCGCAGAAGGAAATTTTTGAAAAAGGGAGCATTACGGAAACACAGAAGAATACTGTGGCAAGATGGTTGGAAATTTTAAAGAAGGAAGGAATCCTGAGAGAAGAGGACGGCAGACTATCGCGTACCGGGAAGGAAGTGGCTGTACCGGAAAAAGCTGGAGATGCGGAAACGTATTTTAAGAAACTGAAGCCGTATCTGAAGCATATGGTTACTGGGAATGAAGTTCCGCTGGACGTATTTTACCAGAAAGAGCCGGCTTTGGCTCCGAATATGCTGCTTCGGAGGATTCCGGGCTGCGAGGAAACAGTGGAAAGACTGGTGCAGGGATTAAGGCTTCTGGCAGAAGAACGCAGAAAAGAGCCACTCCAGATTATAGAAATTGGTACAAGGGACACTGCAATTACAAGACAGTTTTTGAATGCACTGGAAGATGTAAGCGTGGCTTATACTTATGCGGATTCTTCAAAATATTTTCTGCAGGAAGCAGAGAAAGAACTTGCGGGATATGAGAGAGTCGAGTTTGAGATGCTGAATCTGGAAGAAGGCATGGATAAGCAGCAGATGTCCTTGCATAGTTATGACGTTGTGATATCGGTAAATGCTTTACATAGAAATATTGATGCTGCGGATGCGGTAAAGAAAGTAGCGGAATTACTGAAGCCAAACGGAATATTGCTGATGACTGACCTTGTGGTAAGGACATACCTTCAGGAACTTACAGCGGCTTTTTTGGAAAATGGTTTTGCGGATATTCGGGACAAGAGAAAAGAAGCAGGGCTGGTTACCCCGGATTGCCTGCTGTGGAGAGAATGTTTATCAGAGGCAGGATTGGGCGAAGACTGTGCTGTGACAGAGAGATATGGAAGATGTATATGCTGCAGCAGACAGCAGGCGTCTGTCCTGTCCTATCATAATGGAGCACTAAGGGAATATCTGTCAGAAAAACTGCCGGAGTATATGGTTCCACAGAATTATCATTTCATGGAGCAGCTCCCAACATTGTCCAATGGGAAGATTAACAGGAAGCAATTGCGGGAAGATTTTAAAGAAGAAACTGCGGTTATCCGATTTTCAAAGGCAACGACAGAAACAGAAGAAAAGCTTTTAGATATCTGGAAACAATTATTTGGATATGAAAATATCGGAATTGAAGATAATTATTTTAGCCTTGGGGGAGACTCGCTGATTGCCACAAGGTTGATCTCGGAAGTACAGAAAACCTTCGGCTGCAAAATAACGATCAGCACGATTTTTGAAAATCTGACCGTAAAATCTCTGGCAAAAGCTATTGAACAGTCCGAACAGAAAGAAGAAGATACACTGCAGATCAAACCGAATCTGGAGGAAGCATATCATCCGTTCCCATTAACCGATGTGCAGTATGCTTACTGGCTTGGCAGAAGCGGATTGTATGAATTGGGGAATGTTGCAACGCACTGTTATTTTGAACTGGATGCAGACGGCCTTGATACTGAGTGCGCAGAGACGGCATGGAATCTGTTGATACAGAGGCATGGGATGATGCGTGTTATTATCCAGCCGGATGGTATGCAGCGCATACTGGAGAATACTCCCCAGTATCATATTGACGTGACGGATATCCGACAATTGGAAGTGACAGAAAAAGAAAAGGCATTGGATGAAAAACGGGCAGAGATGTCTCATCAGGTAATTCAGACAGATGAATGGCCTCTGTTTGATGTGCGAATCACTAAAATAGAGGACCAGAAGCATAGAATCCATATCAGTTTTGACAATATTATCTTTGATGGCTGGAGTATGTTCCATCTCTTAAATGAGTGGGCAGAAGTATATCGAAATGGAAAAGCGGAAATGCCGATTACTTTGTCTTTCCGGGATTACGTGCTGGGACTGGAGCAGATAAAGTCTACCTCTGCTTATGAGAAAGATAAAAAATATTGGGAAGACCGGGTGGAGACTTTTGCGGACGCACCGGATCTGCCGCTTGCAAAGAACGAAAGCCAGATTACAGAGCAGCGTTTCTGTCGCCGGAGCGCAAAACTGTCACAGAAAGAATGGCAGTCTGTAAAAGACGCGGCGGGAAGACTGGAGGTAACGCCTTCTGTTCTTTTGATGAGTGCTTATGCGGAGACTCTCCGCTTGTGGAGCAGTAATAAGGATTTTACACTTAATCTGACGCAGTTTGACCGGAAACAATTGCATCCGGAAGTGAACAATCTGGTTGGAGATTTTACAACACTGACATTGCTGGAGATAAAGAATGCAGGGAATAATTTTGCGGAAAGGACAAAGGCAATTCAGAAGCAGCTTACAGAAGATCTGGAGCATACAGCTTATGGCGCGGTTGAACTGGAGCGCGAATTAAAGAAAAAGACTGGAAATATGCGGGGCGCTATTATGCCGGTAGTGTTTACCAGTGGCCTTGGCGTGGAGCAGTGGAATGAAGGAAAGTGGCTTGGAAAACTGAACTATAACATTTCACAGACGCCGCAGGTGTGGCTGGATCATCAGGTGGTTGAAATGGATGGCTGTTTATGCCTGTTTTGGGATTCCGTGGACGAATTATTTTATCCAGGAATGCTAGATGAGATGTTCCGGGCATATACCGGCCTGCTTCATACGCTAGCAGTTCATCCGGAGATCATGCAGGAAAAAACGGCAAGTCTGGTAACAGCGGAAATTTCAGAAAAACGGCGTCAGGCGAATGAAACGGCGGCTGAATTTGAAGAGAAAACGTTGGATGGATTATTCTTGGAGGCGGCAGACAAATTTCCGGATAAGGAGGCGCTGGTAACGTGCAGCAGGCGGATGACTTATCGGGAGATAAAAGAAGAGGCGTTTTACATTTCCGGGCAGTTGAAGAGCATGGGAATAAAAAAAGAAGAGACGGTAGCTGTATTTATGGAAAAAGGGTGGGAGCAGGTAGTTGCTGTTTATGGAATCATGTTTGCCGGAGCCGCATATCTTCCGATAGATATCCATAATCCGAGAGAACGAGTTGAAAAGATTCTCCGTGATAGTGGAACAAGAATCATTCTTGTGCAGAATCAGGCGTATGATCAGGATACCGAATGGCTGCACGAGTGGGATTGTATTTCTGTGTCTGGATTAAAAACCGATTCTGAATACAAAGCACAGGAGAATAAGGCGGGAGACCTTGCGTATGTAATCTATACGTCGGGAACAACCGGGATGCCGAAAGGAGTAATGATTACTCACCATAATGCAGTGAATACAATACTGGATATCAATGCACGCTATCAGATTACAGAACAGGATACGGCGTTTGGAATCTCCAATCTTCATTTTGACCTGTCTGTTTATGATGTTTTTGGCGTTTTAGGCGCAGGTGGGAAATTGGTTCTTCCGGATCCGGAATATGGAAAAGATCCAGCGCATTGGATTCACTGGTTGAATCATGAGAATATTACCGTATGGAACAGCGTGCCAGCTTTTGTAGAAATGCTGGCAGAATATGAGGAATATCAAAGGCAGGTAACTTCACAATCGCTGCGGTTAGTAATGATGAGTGGTGACTGGGTTCCTGTTTCACTTCCAGGGAGAATCCGTAATCTGTTCCAGAATGTTGAGATTGTTGCTCTTGGAGGAGCAACAGAAGGCAGTATCTGGTCTAATCATTTCGAGATTCCAGAGGTTGTGCCGGAAGATTGGAAGAGTATTCCGTATGGGAAACCGCTTGCAAACCAGAAGTATTATGTTCTGGATCAGAATATGGAAGATTGCCCTGACTGGGTACCGGGAACACTTTATATTGCCGGAGATGGCATTGCACAGGGATATTTAAACGATAAAGAAAAAACAAAGGAAAAATTTGTTGTCTTAGATAGAACTGGAGAACGGCTGTATTGTACCGGAGATATGGGACGGTATTGGAATGACGGTAATATTGAATTTCTTGGAAGACTGGATAATCAGGTGAAAATCAATGGGTATAGGGTAGAACTGGGCGAAATTGAAACTTTTATGAATTGGATTCATGGTGTAAAAATAAGTCAGGTCGTAAATATTAAAGATAATAAACTTGTTGGATTTTACGTTTCGAATTATGAAATAAACGAGACCTATTTTCAAAATTATTTGCGTGACTATTTACCCAAATATATGATTCCACAAAACTTCATCGCTCTATTAGAAATGCCCACAACGAAAAATGGGAAAATTGATAAAAAGGAACTTAAAAGAAAGGCAATAGAGTTTCAAAAGACTTTTGAATCTAATAATCGAGCAATGACAAAGGAGGAGAAAGAATTTAGTGAAATATGGAAGGAAGTATTGAAATGCCAAGATGTAAGTTTGAAGGACGATTTCTTTTCGAGTGGAGGAAATTCTCTTAAAGCAATTACTTTGGCAAATAGAATAAAAGAGAAATATATAATAGAAATCACGATAAGAGATGTTTTGGAGTTTCCAATAGTAGAACAATTATCAGAGTTTGTACAGAAAAAAGTAAAAGATAATAGTAAGAAAAGTGGAAGTAATATAGAAGAAGGATTTTTTTAGAAAGAAGGAGAAGAAATGACAGCAGAAAAAATTATTTTAAAATACCAAGAAAAAGGTGTGAAATTATTTTTGAATGAAGATAAGCTTCAATTTAGTGGCCCGAAAGGTATCATTGATGATGATGCGCGAAAAGAACTACAGGCTTACAAAGATGATATTATTACCTATTTAAAATCACACAAGGGTCAAGTTGTATGCGATAAAACCCAAAGATTTTTGCCGTTTGAAATGACAGATATACAAGTAGCATATGTAATAGGACGAAACAGAACTTATCAATATGGTGGAATTGGATGTAAAATTTATGCAGAATACGAATTTCCTAAACTTGATTTAGAAAAATTGGAAAGAGCATGGGAAAATGTTGTGAAAAATAACGATATGCTTCATGCAGTGATTAAGAATAATAAAGAACAACAAATATTACAGGATTACGAAGTACCGGCTATAGAAAAATGGAAAATTGAGGATATTTCACCAGATGAAAGAAAAAACAAATTAAATGAAATCCGAGATAGATTGGTAATGAAACAATATAAAGTTGGAGAGTGGCCGTTATTTGATTTGGAAATATCTGAATTAGAGGACGTTACAATTTTACACATTTCGCTAGATATGTTAATTGCGGATTTCTTGAGTATAAATATTATTGTTGACGAATTGGAGGATAATTATTTTGGTGATAAAAAGAAGACTTTTACGAAAGAACTGTCTTTTAGAGATGTAATTGTTTATGAGCATAATAGACAAAAGCATCCACAGTATTCGGAAACCATGAAAAAAGATAAACAGTATTGGGAAGAGAGAATTTCAACAATGCCGGAAGCTCCAGATTTACCGGTTAAAGAAGATTTAAAAGATACCTCTATTCGTCAATTAAATACTTATATTGAAAAAGAACGCTATTTGGAGTTACAGAAACTGGCAGATGATAATAATATCACTTTATCTGGACTGATTTTAGCATGCTATGCAGAAGTATTAGCATACTGGTCAAATTCGAAACGATTCAGCATTAACGTTACTATGGCTAATCGTGAGCAAGTGCATCCAGATATTTATAGCATCATAGGGGATTTCACAAAAATAAATATTTTGGAGATATGTCAAGATTATAATTTGTCATTTATACAGAGAGTACAGTTTATACAAAAACAGTTATGGAATGACATGGAACATATGTCGTATAGTGGCATAGAAGTGTTAAGAGAGATGACAAGATTAAAGAAAAAAGAAGTAATTATTCCATATGTGTTTACAAGTACACTAAGCATGGTTTCACGAAAAGAGAGTACAAATCATAAAGGAAACTTAATTTATAAAATCAGTCAGACTCCGCAGGTTTTAATAGATTGCCAAGTAATGGAATATAAAGAAGGAATATTAGTAAATTGGGATGTTAGAGAAAAGGCTTTCCCTAAAAAAATGATTGAAATGGCTTTTAGAACATTTTCTGAAATGCTTATTTATACTGATACTCAAAATATGTTGGCAGATAAAAATGTAATCAAATTGCCTTCTGATATGAAAGAAATTAGAAAAAAAAAGGAAGTCAACTATCCATATATTCCGCAACTTCTCCACGAGGGATTTTGCGAAAGTGTGAAGAAATATCCTAGTAAAATTGCGCTGTGTTCAAATGGTAAAGAGTATACATATAAAGAACTAGGTGAATATGCTACATCTGTAAAAAAGGAGCTCCTTAGAAAAAATATAAAGACTGCAGATATCGTTGCAATTGAGTTAAAAAAGGGAATATGGCAGATTGCGTCTGTTTTAGGAGTCCTTTTGGCAGGAGGAACATATTTACCTGTGGACATAGGACAACCAAGAAATAGAAAAAATAAAATAGAATTAGATGCCCAAGCAAAATTTATTATCACATCGAATAAAAACATAGATTTACTGGATTGTGCGGAAAAAATTTATGTAGAAGATATGGTGGTTGCGGATGCTCTGGAAGTAGAAGTACTTAATACAAATACCAATCAGGCCGCATACATAATATATACGTCCGGTACTACAGGAAATCCAAAAGGCGTTGTCATATCACATGCATCGGCAATGAACACAATTAATGATGTGATAAGACGGTATAATATTACAAAAAATGATAGTGTGCTGGGAATTTCAAATTTAGCTTTTGATTTATCAGTTTTTGATATTTTTGGAATATTTGCAGTTGGTGGGAAACTGGTGCTGCCAACCGATGAGAAAAATGTTTCGGAATGGGGAACGCTGCTTTTAGAAAACCAAATTACTATTTGGAATTCTGTTCCGGCACAAATGCAAATGTTGTTATCATATTTGGAAGCAGAGAAAAAACGCAAGGTAGAAAAATTAAGACTTATTATGCTTTCTGGGGATTGGATTCCTGTACAGCTTCCTAAGAGAATGAAACAAATATTTGGTAATTCGAGGATGATTAGTTTAGGTGGTGCTACAGAAGCAAGTATATGGTCGATTGCGTATGAAATTAATCCTGATTATGTATATGAAAAAAGTATTCCTTATGGAATACCGCTCTCAAATCAAAAATTTTATATTTTGGATGATGAAATGAGAGAATGCCCGGATTGGGTAAAAGGAAGGATTTATATAAGTGGAAAAGGCTTGGCACTTGGATATTTTAAAGATGATTCTCTTACTTGCCGGAAATTTGTATTCCATAAAGAGCTAGAAGAACGTTTATACGACACTGGTGATATGGGAAGATATAGAACAGATGGTGTTATTGAATTTTTAGGGCGAGAAGATTATCAAGTAAAAATCAGAGGACACCGAGTGGAGTTGAATGAAGTGGAATCTGTTATAAATCAGTGCGAGGATGTAGAGGGATCTATTGTTGTTACAGCAACAGAAAATGACGATATAATAGGTGCTTTCGTACAGCCTAAAATAGAAAAAAGTGTTGTTGATAATACAGCAGAAATAAATGATATAAAAAATAAAAACAAAAGCTTCAACCAAGATAGCAATCTGTTTGAGGCAAATGTCTTAGATTTTGCTGACTGGCTACATGCGTCTAATGAGACTGCAATTTATGATATGCTGGCGACCTTTTACAAAGTAGAAATTTTTACGGATCGAAACACATGGTATCCGATAAAAGAGATATTTAATTCATTAAAGGTGCATGAATATTATGAACCTTTGATTAGAAGATGGCTAAAGGCATTAGAAACGGAAGGATATGTTGTAAAGAATGACAAAAATCAGTATAGGATTAAGAAAGAGATAACAAGAGATTTAGCCGAGCATTCTTGGGAACAGTGGTTAAAAGTTGATTCTAAGGTACATTATAATGATTTAATGATGAATTTTTTTGGAGAAACGCGTACAAATTTATTACCTTTATTGCGAGGAAAACTGGATCCTATAGACTTATTTTTCCCAAAAGGAAGTTTTAAAGTAGCATTAGCAGCGTACAAGGATAATATTGTTAGTAAGTGTACTAATAGGGTTGTAGTTGAAGATATGCTGGTACTTGTAAAGCATTTCACAAAAAAATATCCACAAAAGCAGTTCAGGATATTAGAAATTGGAGCTGGTGTAGGTGGAGTGAGTATAGATTTAATTGAAGCACTAAAAATATATAATGTAGAATATTTATTTACGGACATTTCACGTTCATTTTTAAATGAGGCACAAGAGCGATTTAAAAAATATCCGTGGGTAAAATTTGGCTTATATGATATCAATATTGATTATTGGAAACAAGATATTCCAACATCATATTTTGATGTAATACTTTGCAATAATGTACTTCACAATGCGAATAATGAGGTAAAAGTGTTAGGGCAGTTTAAGGAAATAGCTGCTCCGAATGGAAATCTAATTATTATAGATGCCACAGGCAATAATTATGCATTGATGACATCGATAGAATTTCTGAATGGATTAAATGGAGTAGAAGATTTTAGAGCAGAAAATGAACAGATTTTTCTTCAGCAGGATCAATGGAATAAGTTATTCAAGAAATCCGACATAGAATTGTTGGCTGCGTTTCCGGAGGAGGATAGCACGTTAAAAGTAATAGGACAAACGGTCTTTGTTTGTAAATTTAATTCAAAAAGGCGAAGAATTGATCCAAGTGAAATTAAAAATTACATGGCAAATAATTTGCCGGAATATATGTTGCCATCTCATATAGAGGTACTGAAGGAATTTCCGCTAACTGCGAATGGGAAAATAGATAGAAATATTCTTAGAAATCATTTAGATGGAACATTAACACAGACAACTGAGCAAGGCGAGGCACCATCGACAGATTTAGAAAAAGCAATAGCACAAATATGGTGTGATGCTTTGAAAAAAGAAAAAATATGGAAAAATGAAAACTTTTATGAGATAGGTGGAGATTCACTCTTAGTCGCACAAGTTGTAGCAAAAATGAAAGAAAAGATAGAAGAGGCAAAAGCGTGGGATTGGGATAAGCTAATGATCGCTTTAATTGAATCACCAACTATTGAAGGAATTAGTAAAAAGCTAATGGAAGGTTTACCGTCAGAGGAAACGAAAGAAAAACAGGAAAGCTTAATAATTTTGAAACAGGGAAACAATAATAAAGCATTAGTACTCATACATGATGGAACGGGTACAATAAGTCCATATAATCAAGTGATTCCCTTTTTACATTCGACTGAAGGAAGCTTATTGGCTTTGCAGTGTAATGATATGGAAGAATACTTATCTGTTAAGCCTGAAAAATTGATACAATTCTTGGGTGAGAAGTATGCAAAAATATTAATTGACACAGAAAAAGAAGTCTACGATTTGGTTGGATATTGTATGGGAGGACTTATAGCACTTGAAACTGCTAAGATTTTGACGGAAGCTGGGAAAACAGTGCATTCGTTAATAAGCGTTGATACTACGCCTAGCAGAAGAATGGTAAATAATGAGCTACTGATGGAAAGAGCTTTTGGAATGATAATTGGAGCAGATACGTATAAAGTGGGGCATACAGTAGAGGATGAATTATTGAAAAGAGCAATTAAAGAATTAGGTGAAAAATATGGAGATAATGTTTCTAATGAAGAACTAGTAAGTTTGGAAGGAGAATTTTTACCTGTAAGTCAGTGCTATGGTAAACTCATAAAGAAGACACATGCTGAACGCTTATTAGAGCTGTATAATACACTTCCTGCGACTAAAGGAGAAACATCTGGTTATTCAAAGGAAAGATTAGATACTTTATACAAAGTGTTTTGCCACAGCTTTAGCGCTGTAATTATGTATGATGCAGGTATTTATGTAGGAAATGCGTTAGTATTAAGTTGTCGCAATAAAAATTCTTCTTTTTTACCAGTTGAACCCACGGATAATGAAAGATTTTGGAAAGAAGCCACAGTGGGAAATATAACATCTGAGTTAATAGAAGGGGAGCATTTGACCTGCATGACAGGTTCATATGCAGATAAAGTGGCTGAAAGAATATTGAAAGAAGAGAGGCTGTAGCAATTTTTGTGAAAGGAGTGATAAAAGCGTGAATAAGCTGATTGGAATATTAGGATGTGGAGGAGGTGTTGGGCAATATGTGGTAAATTATTTAAAAGGAAAATATCCGCTGAAATGTGGTCAGAGAAAAATAGTAAACATGAATGCGGATACAGATATAGAATATGTTCAAGTTGATGTGCGGAATAGGAAAGAACTAATAAAGTTTTGCCAAAATTGCAGTATTGTCATTAACTGCACTGGACCGTCATATTACCTTTCACGAGAGATAGCAAGTGTAGTGTGTGAGCATAACATTGATTATATAGATACATTTGGCATAGGCATAGATAAAGAAGAACTCTACAATTATGAAAGCACTATGATAATTGGTGCAGGAAGTTTCCCCGGATTATCGGGGATTCTTCCTGTATGGATAAGAAAAGAACAGCAGGAGAGTGAAATTAGGAGAGTAAATATTTTTGCCGGTGGTAACGAACATATAACAGCCTCAGCATGTGCTGATTTCCTTTTAAGCACGTTTTCTCAATTCGGTAAGATTGATTCATACTATTCACATCAACAAATAAAAAAAACAGAAAATATAACAGAAAGAGTACCATTAATTTTTCCGGATACAGCAGAAATAATGGAATATTTGCCAGACGAAATTTATTTGAGTGCGGAATATAGTAGAATTGATGAATTGCATTGGTACAATGTACAAACGAATTCAGAATATAGGAATATAATACAAGAAGCACTCTTGAAGTTAATGATTAGTCAAGAATATGAGTATGTCAATAGGCTTGCTGAAAATGTAAAAAGAAAACTAGAAAACAAAAGAGAAGAGAGCAAAACGTGGTATAGAATTTGGCTAGAGATAGAAACTGTTACTGAGAAAAAGAATTATGGATATGAGGCTTTGGACTCGTATAAAATTAATGGAAGAATCGCAGCATTTTGTGCTGAAGCATTATGTTCGGGAATATGTCAAAAAGGCATATATTGGCCATTTGAAATATTGGATGCAGAAATAGTCATGAATTCGTTGATAAATGAGGAAATACTAATTGGATTAAAGGAAAATGATAAAAAGATGCAAGAGCATGATTTGAATTACGAGGAGGGCGAATTGTAAATGGAAAAGAGACTTCGGATAATTGTTTGTGGGGTTGGATTCGGACAATTCTATATTAGAGCAATAGATAAAATAAAATGTAAATATAAACTTGTAGGGATTCTATCGAGAGGAAGCGAATGGTCGAAACAATGGACAAAAAAATATGGAGTAATTCTATATACAGATATTGATGAGATTACGAAAGAAAATGTGGATGTAGTCTGCGTTGTGATAAAATCAACTGTAGTAAATGGAGAAGGAAGCACAATAGTGCATTCATTACTTGAGAAAGGTATAAATGTGATACAGGAACATCCAATTGATATAGATGATTACATAATGTGTATTAAGATTGCTCAGAAGAACTGCTGCATGTATAGACTAAATACTTTTTATCCGCAACTTTCCAATGTAAAACAATTTATTTTTCTTGCAGGAAAATTGAGGGAAAAAAACGACGTGCAATATATTAATGCGGAATGTAGTGTGCATGTGCTTTTCCCGCTTATAGATATTTTGGGAAGAGCGATAGGCGGGTTAAGACCATGGAAATTTGAGAGAGTAGAAGAAACGTACAAGAATTCCCCATTTTGTATAATATATGGTTCGATATATAATATACCAATCTGTATAAATGTTCAAAATCAAATGGATCCAAGTGATCCGGAAAACAGCGTACTTTTATTTCATAAAATATCGTTATACACGGAATGTGGAAATTTAACTATGATTGGAACGAATAGTGATATTATGTGGGAACCACGTATACGAAAATATATTGCTGCAGATGGTGGGTTTCATTTAGAAGCAGACGATGAATATTTAGATCTCCCAGTATATGAAGAAATGCACAATGACGAAGGAAAATGTTTTAGGGAAATGTTCAGTGATACATGGCCTGATAGTATAAAACTATTTTTGGAAGATTTTTATAGAGACTTCTATCTTGGAAAAAAAATGGACAGCAATGCCCAATTTTTGATATCTGTTTGTCAGGCATGGAAAGATTTGGGAAACAGTATAGGATCTGCTAATATTATACATGCATACACGACCAAACCTATTAAAATATCGGAGATTGTAAAATAAATAATTCAGATGTAATGATATTTATGAATCAAGAAGTCCCCTCAAAAGTGTTAAACGGATTTGAGGGGACTTCATTATTATGGTGCATAACGACAGAGATAATACAATGGTTATGAGATGGAAATGAAATTATATCTGTACTGTTATCGATGAGACATTTTTCGATACTCAATGGGCAGGAGTCCCGTACTCTTACGAAACAATTCCGCAAACCGGCTAGAAGTAGAGTAGCCAATCATTTCCGCAATCTGTCCTATCGTGAAATCCGTATCAATCAGCAAATGCTCTGCCTGGCTCATGCGGCGCTGTTGAATATACTCTGTGATTGTGCAGCCCTGCAACTGCTTAAAAGATGTTTTCAGCTTGGTGGTTCCCATACAGGCGATTTTTGCAAGCCGCTCCAATGGGATATCAAACGCATAGTGGTCATTGAGATAAGCAGTCACATTTTCCAATTGTGCTATATCCTGGTCGGATAGATGTTTCTCCTTGCGGGAGAGAATTTTTTTCTGTTCTTCCACCACAAGGGATACGGCCTCGGCCACTTTCGCTTCATAAAATAGTCCTGCGGCAATCCCATCCCCACGGTAGACCTTTACCTCATGGAGCAGCTTTGCCATAGCCGGGAAGTCTGTGGTCTGATCAACCTGCCGGAAAGCTGCAAGTGGGCTGATATAGTCCCCCGGATATTGTTTTTGCAAATAATCCTCATAGTATGCAGGCATGACTTCGATACCAATAGACCGGATGGGGATTTTTTTATGGATGATTGCCTTGTATGGCTTATAGCCGCCAATAAAGGCTTTGATACATTCGGCAGACATCCGCCGGTAGGGATTTAATTCTTCGCCAGAGATGGATTCATACTGAGTAATACTCAGAGCTTCCGGCAAATGAAATTCCATGAAGAAATCCTCATGGAAATAAAAATCATGGATTTTAATGTCGTACAGGTCTTTCTTCGCATAGACCCAGTAAAAGCCTTCTCCAAATTCAGGCGATAACTGCCAGCATTGTCCGGCAGAATTGCTATCTACCGGGATAAAATGGTTATCTGTTAAAAGCGGCTCATAGTAATCCGCAATAATGTTATTGTTCAAATGACGGCCTCCTTTGCAACGATTGGACGGAGCTTTGCAACGAAAAGACGAATGTGCCTGTAATGTATTGCAGCCCGCCCATAAAGTTAGTATGATATAGACCGTGGTTAGTAGCATCTAATCATAATATAACAGATTTCAGACGGTAGGTCAACCGTTCTTGAAAGCAGGAGGAAAAAATATGAGTAATCAAGTAAATGCAAAGGCAGGATTGTCTGTCAAGGACTTAGTAACAACGGGAATTTTTACTGCGCTTCTGTTCGTATTCATCATGGTAGGAGGCGTCTTTTTTGCTACCAACCCGGTGCTGACTTTTTTCATGCCTGCCGGGAGTGCTTTGCTTGCCGGACCAATTTATCTGCTGATGATCGCAAAAGTACATAAACGCTGGAGCGTCACGATCATGGGCGTTATCATGGCCATCATCTGGTTTGTCACTGGTATGCACTGGGCGTTTGCGTTGGGCTATCTCATTATGGCTGTCGTAGCTGATTTTGTTGCCGGTACAAAGCAGTACAAGAGCAAGAAGATCAACAGTCTGTCCTATATCCTTTTCTCCCTGGGCGGAACAGGGTCGTACCTTGTTTTCTTCGCTGATCCCCAGGGGTGGGCGCAGACCATGTTGGGAAATGGAACCGAGCAAAGCTATATCGATACCATGCAGACGACCGCAAATGCGGGAATCTTTATCGCCATGTTTGCCGCTCTCCTTGTAACAGCTTCTATCAGTGCATTTGTGGGCTGCAAAATGTTGAAGAAGCAGTTCGAAAAAGCGGGTATTACAGCATGATGGGTAACACCGTCCAGAAAGGGCTTTGGCTTGACCCGCGGGCCAAGCTCTTTCTTATTTTGATGTGTGTACTGAGTTCCATGTTCGCGCCTTCTCTTACCTATCAGTTTGCGCTTGTCCTGCTGATTGCTGTATTAGGAGTGCTTTGTGGAAAGTGGAAATATGCCGTAAAAGGGGTATGCTTTTATGCGTTAGTCTGTGCACTGACAGTCTGGATTATGGCGGCTATGACGGGGACGCTGCGGACCATGTTTGTTGCGTTCCTTGGGCTATTTCACAAGGTTTACGCCTGCGGGATGCTGGCAGGGATAGTCTTGTTTACAACAAAGGTCAGCGAATTTTTATCCGCCATGAACCGAATCCATGCCCCGAAAAAATTTGTCATCACATTTGCGGTCATGCTGCGCTATATTCCAACCGTCCAGGAGGACTGGCATTTTATCAAGGACGCCATGCGTATGCGGGACGTATCGCCCTCCCTGGGCGGATTCCTTTCCCATCCGGGAATGACAGTAGAGTGTATCTATGTTCCGCTGATGATGATGGCCTCCAAGGCAGCGGACGAGCTTTCTATCGCTTCTGTTACCCGCGGGATCGAGAATCCCAATCCCCGGACCTGTCTTGTCCAGATAAAATGCGGGATTGCAGATTGGACGGCGATGTTATTTGCGGTTGCTTTCTTTATTTTTGAATTATGTAAGCGGGGAGGTGTGATCGGGTGATTGAGTTTAAAAATGTATCATTTTCTTATGAGGGACAGGAGCATGACAGTCTGCATGGAATCAGCCTGAAAATTGCAGACGGGGAATGTGTCTTGTTCTGTGGCCGCAGCGGGTGCGGAAAAACAACGGTCACAAGGCTGGTAAATGGCTTGATCCCACAATTTTACCAGGGAGAACTTCAGGGGCGCGTGCTAGTGGACGAACAGGAAATCAGTGACCTGCCCATGTATCAGATCGCTGCAAAGGTGGGGTCTGTGTTTCAAAATCCCCGGACACAGTTTTTCAATGTGGATACGGACAGTGAGATTGCCTTTGGAATTGAAAATGAGGCCAGGCCGGTAAGGGAACTGGAGGAACGGGTAGAACAGACAACAAAAGATTTGCATATTGAAAAGCTACGAAACCGAAATATTTTTGAACTGTCGGGCGGAGAAAAACAGAAAATCGCGTTTGCGTCGGTCTATGCAATGAACCCGGAAATCTATCTGCTGGACGAACCATCCTCAAATCTAGACATGGCTTCCATCCAGGAATTGAAAGAACATCTGCGGCTGATAAAGAGCCAGGGCAAAACCATTTTGATTGCGGAACACAGGCTCTATTATCTGATGGAGCTGGCAGACCGCATTGTTTATCTGGAAGATGGGGAAATAGCAAGGATTTTTACGTCAGAGGAATTTCTCCGGCTGACGGAAACCGAACGGGAACACATGGGGCTGCGGGCAGTTGACCTGACAAGGGTTCTTCCTCCAGCCATCCATCCTACGGTTCTTCCTCCTACATTAGCAATCCGTGATATTACGCTGCGTTATAAAAAGAGGACGATTCTACACCAAATTGCTCTTTCTGTCGCAAGGGGAGAAGTCATTGGGGTTGTCGGTCATAATGGAGCCGGAAAAACCACGTTTTCCCGCGCTCTGTGCGGGCTTCATAAAGACTGTGAAGGTGAGTTCCTTTGGAATGGTCAGCCGCTAGAACACAAGTTGAGGCTGAAACGCTCTTATATGGTGATGCAGGATGTGAACTATGAATTGTTTGCAGAAAGTGTGGAGGCAGAATGTTCCTTCGGAATTCGAAACCCGGATCAGGATTTAGTAGAAACAACCATGGCGGAACTGGGGCTTACAACCTACCGGGAACGCCATCCCAACACGCTTTCCGGTGGACAGAAGCAGCGGGTGGCTGTGGCAGTCAGCATGATCTGTGGAAAAGATTTGCTGGTGTTCGACGAGCCCACCAGCGGACTGGACTTTGACAGCATGGCGCAGGTGGCGGGATTGATCAAACGGTTATCCGAACAGGGAAAAATCATTTTTATTGTCACCCATGATTTTGAATTTGTCTGCCGTACCTGCTCACGTGTCTTGCATTTTGATGAAGGGGAAATGCCGGATGACATCCCTGTTGTGATGGATTTCCTCCCAAAGATCCGGGAACTGTTCTCTGTTTCAGGGGGAAAGGAGATGTGAAGTGATGAAACAGAAAAAGAAAAACAGGATTGCATTGCTACTTCAATGGGCCGGTGAGCAGAAAATCTGGCTGCTACTGGCAATTCTGCTAGCTATGGCAAGCGGCCTATGCATCATTGTACCGTATATCGGGATTTACCGTGTGATGGATGCCGTTTTCCAGCATAACTGCACAAACGAGTTTGTCGTCCAGACGATTATGATGATTGCCGTTTCTGTGGTCCTGCGTTTTGTTTTATTTGGGTGTTCCGGTGTGGCTGCCCATAAAGGTGCTTACGGCGCTTTGTTCAAGGTGCGCTGCATGGTAGCGGAGCATCTGGCAAAAGTTCCTCTTGGTACGATGAATGAGAGGCGGATCGGGGATATCAAAACAGTACTGAATGAAGACATTGAAAAATTAGAGTTGTTCCTGGCTCATAACCTTCCAGACCTTGTGTGCTATATGGTAGGGCCGATAGCGATTTTTATCTATTTGATGACAGTAAATATCCCATTGGCACTGGTTTCCCTGGTGCCGTTGATTCTGGCTGTTGTGGTAATGGGGGTTATGTTCCGAAATACAGATGACCTGATGGACCGGGCGAACCGATCCATTACAACGCTCAATTCTGTGATGATCGAATATATCAGCGGCATGAAGCTGATTAAAGCGTACAACATGGGGAGCAAGTCGTTCCAGAAATTTTCAGGTGCAATTCAGGAAGAGAATGCCATGTGGAATGAAACATCCCGGAGAATGGGACCTCCTTACGCAACCTTTGTGGTTCTGATCGAATGTGGGATGCTGCTAATGGTTCCCCTGGGCGGAATGTTCTTCCTGAAGGGCTCCCTGGCGGCCGGCGCTTTTTTGCTGTTCGTCTATGTCGGCTCCATGTATCTGACAGAGATCCGGCCTTTGCAGGAATTGGGGACAAACTTTGCGAATGTCCTGGGTGCCATTACCAAAACAAAAGAAATATTGGATGTTCCTGTTTATGAAGGCGGAAAGGACTTCCCGAAAAACCATGAGATTGAACTTAAAAATGTACGTTTTTCCTATGATGGAAAAACGGATGTATTGCAGGGAGTCAACCTCACAATCAAAGATGGGGAACGCATGGCACTTGTGGGACAGTCCGGTGCGGGCAAGAGTACCGTGATCGAACTGATCTCCCGGTTTTATGATGTGCAGGAGGGGGAGGTGCTGATCGGCGGGGTCAATGTGAATGAACTGAACTATGATACCATCCTGAAGAATATTGCCATTGTATTCCAAAAGACATTTCTTACCCGTGACAGTGTCCTGGAAAATATCCGTATGGGCTCGGACGCCAGTCTGGAGAAAGTACGAGCTGCCGCCAGGGAGGCGCAGATTGATGACTTCATCATGTCACTGCCAGATGGTTATGACACAAAGGTAGGCAGTTTCGGCTCCCGTTTCTCTGGGGGAGAAAAACAGCGGATCGCCATTGCAAGGGCAATCCTGAAAAATGCCCCCATTCTGATCCTGGACGAAGCGACAAGCGCTTCTGACCCGGAAAATCAGATGGAAATTGATAAGGCCATCCAGAACCTCTGTAAAGGCAGGACGGTCATTGTGGTAGCACACAGGCTGAGCGCCCTGAAAATGTGCGACCGTGTGGCTGTGGTAGAGAACCATACAATTACCAATGTCGGCACCCATGAGGAAGTACGGAAAGAGAACGCTTACTATCAAAAAGCATGGGAGGACTACGAAACAGCGAGGGGAATTACTTATCAACTGGAAGGAGGCGGGCAGAATGAATCCGAATAACGTATGGAAGAAGAACCGGGAGTTTTATATTGGTGTTGCCGGGACTGTTCTGGAAGGATTGCTCTCTGGAAGCCTGTTTATGCTGCTGTATTCCGTCATGCGGTTTTTATGGGACGGTCAGTTTGATATGAACCGTGTGCTGGTACTGACAGCTGTTATCGCTGTCATCTTCCTGTTCCGCATTTTGATATACAGCTATGGCTATACCAAAGCACAGATCGGCGGTGCCAGAGTCAGTAAAAATATCCGCCTGTTTATGGGCGACCATCTCAAACGTATCCCGATCTCCCGGTTTACGAGGGGGCAGACTGGCGATTATATCAATACAATTACCAGTGATGTAAATAATTATGAAAAAATTCTGACGCATAAGATTGGGGACATTGCAAAGAATTTTGCCTTGTCGCTGATGCTGATCGTTTTTGTGATGACGATTTACTTTCCTGCCGGATTGATTCTACTGACTGCTGACTTGCTTTTGTTTCCAGGATTATGGCTATCCTTCCGGCAGGTAGCGAAATATGGAAAAGAGAAGAACGATATTTGTGCGGAGAATGTCAGCAGCATTGTGGAGTATGTATCCGGTATCCAGACTTTCCGGGCCTATGGCGTTGGCGGTCTGAAAAACAAAACGGTGATCCATGCCATGCAGGAGTTTAGCAGGATCAGCTTTGTGTATGAAGCAAAGGTTCTCCCGATTGGTGCGGGATTTGGTATTTTGAGCTGGCTGTCCTGTCCGGTTGTGATCTGGACGGCCTATGGCCCCTGGGCAGCTGGAACTTTAGATACCGTGTCCTATCTTTTGATTTGTATGCTGCCTTTGTTCTGTGCAAAGCTGGCAAATTCCATTTTTGTAGACCTCACCAGCTATAAGAATCTGATGATCTCGAAAAATAAAATCATGGCTGTGATGAAGGAACCGGAAGAAACCGGCAGCATGGAGCCGTTACAGACAGCCTCCCATGAGATTGTATTTGACCATGTGGACTTTTCTTATGTTCCCGGGGAACCGGTGTTAAAACAGGCTTCCTTTACTGTGCCGGATCAGAAGCTGACCGCCATTGTGGGGGATTCCGGCTCCGGCAAGTCTACCATCCTGAACCTGATTGCAAAATACTATGAAGTATCTGGCGGCACGATTTCCATAGGGGGCAGACCGATCAATCATGTAGCTGCGGAACGGGTATTAGACCAGATTTCTATGGTGGATCAGGATGTGTTCCTGTTTGATGATACGGTGCGGGAGAATATCCGCTATGCCCGCCCGGATGCTACGGACGCAGAAATTGAAGCGGCCTGCCGGGAGGCAAACTGTGACGGCTTTATCCGCAAGATGGAGAAAGGTTATGATATGCCGATTGGGGAAAATGGTAATCTCCTGTCTGGCGGTGAACGTCAGCGCCTTTCCATAGCACGCGCCATTTTGAAAAACAGCCCAATCCTGCTGCTTGATGAGGCAACGGCCTCCCTGGACATTGAGAACGAGCTGGCAGTAAAGCAGGCGATTGCAAATCTGCTGAAAGAGAAAAAAACAGTGGTAATGGTTGCACATACCCTGTCCATCGTAAAAAATGCAGATCAGATTTTGGTGGTTTCCGATGGCCGGATTACCGAAGCTGGTACACACAAAGAATTGTTAAAAAAGAACGGGAAGTATGCAGCTATGTGGGATGCTGAACAAAAAAATGTATCTTAAAGCTATGTGTGTGCGGGAATAAGAATTTAATTTGTTGTTCAATATAAATGCAGAATAGAGATATGTGGAAAAGAATTTAGTGTAAATTGACGGCGCAATTGATTCTAAAGTGTAATTAGCAAAAGAATAGGGTTCTTGTTAAATTAAATGTAACAGAATGAAACATTATCAGTGTTTTTTGCGCCGTCACAGCGATGGAGGAAGAGTTTTAATTATGAAGATTTCCTATATTGTTATAGGTGTTTTTGGATTTTTAGTATTTATTAGTTTTGTAATAGCGTGCGTGGGAATAGAAATTCAATTTGGAAAAAGAATTGAACAAAAAGGACCAAAGATGGTAATCCCAGATTGGATTCATCAAAAAGAAGTTGAATTTGTGTCTGGTAAAAATAAGCTTAAAGGCTATATCTTTTGGAATGCTAAAGATAATAAATTATCTGAAAAAATAATAGTATTAGTTCATGGATATGGAGTAACATATAAAGATTATGAAATAGAAATAGAAGAATTCGTAAAAAGAAAGTATTCAGTTTTTGCTTATGACATGACTGGCTGTGGTATGAGCCAGGGAAAGAAAATAGGCGGATTTTCACAATTTTTGCTAGATGCTCAAAGTGCAATAAAATATGTAGAGAGTATGAATCTCAATATGGAAATTGAGTTGGTTGGTCATAGTACAGGCGCATATGCGGTGGCTGCGCTGCTAAATTTTGATAATTTAGGTGTAAGTAAGTCGATTATTATATCTGGATTTAATCATCCCAGTTCATATGTCAGTTCATGCTTACAAAAGACAATAAAAGGACTATCTTATTTGGTTCAAGTGTGGATATACATAATGGGAATTGTAAAATATGGGGAAATAGCAAAATACACGGGGGTGGACGGAATTAACCATTTTCAAGGTGAGATTCTTGTTATGCAAAATGAAAGAGATGATATGGTAACATTAAAGCAGTCATTGTATTCGAATAGAAGCAAAATAATCAATAGAAAAGTACTGTTCTGGTTGAAAAATGATGCAGGGCATTATCCGACAAGAAAAAAAATTAATGGAAAAGAAATTGCTGAAGATGCTACATTTGAGGTTATTAAAAATTTCTTGGAATGAGTTGAATTTCTAGCGGCTACAGTACTGCAGGCGTAGTCACCATATTTAATTATACTGAAATTTTTAGTAATATAAATTAAGATGGATAGAATAAATAAGAACATTATTCATAGCTAGAAATTGGATTAACTAGTACATGGTTGCATTAATAATTAAGTAATATCAAACTGTCAAAGGCACACCTTTATAAGTCCACTTAAAAGGCTTTGCCATAACGTTATATTGCTCTACAAAGCGCAGGATACCCGCTTTTAGTTCCTCTATAGAGCGATAGCTTTTTCTTTTAAGAAGACGTCGGTTTATAATGCCAAACCAGATTTCCTCTGAGTTCATCCAGTGAATGAAACTATCTGATATCAAGCCCTGCCATCCACTGATCTTTCATGGTGCGGAACCAGCGCTCAATTTTTGCCTTCTGTGTCGGGGAGTATGGCTGATCATAATGGATGACAGAACCGATCCGGGCTGCAAGCAGTTCCATCTGCTTGTTTTTATAGCTTCTGCCATTATCAAAGTTAAAAAGTTGTGGGCGACCGTATTTTGCAACGGCAGACTTAATGACCGACATAAGATTTACAAAGTTACCGTGAAAAAAGACATCAATGCCGACAATGAGGCGGCTGGCATCATCAATCAGCGTAATGATATATACCTGGTGTTTCTTACCATCGTCAGTTTTTAAATAAGGTCCCACACTGGAATCTCCGCACCAGATTCATTGACGTGAGGTCTTTCATAACGGCGCATATCAGGGTTTGTGGATGTTTTAAACTGGACTGCCAGCTGGTTGATATACTGGTTGGTTAATGGTAGATGCCGATACTTCCCCATTTTTAATGCTGCCATTGTCCTGAAGCTGGGAAGATTTAGAAGACAATAATTGAGTTGTCAGTGCAATCTTATTTATCTCTTGTGACAGAAACAGGTTTCCGTTTTGCCGGAAGTAAGTCTGAATTGATTTCAGGAGCATCGAGCAGTGCAGTGAAATTCTGCTGAATGATATCCAGTGTCTTTTGTTTTTTCTGTAATTCTTGCTTTTCCCGGACAGTAGTAGCCTGTTCAGATTCAAGATTTTCAATCAGCTTTTGGACTTTATTAGAGCTTGGGATTTTGGTAACGCCGAGATCCTGAAGCTTTTTTTTTAGTGAATCGTGGAGCTGGTATTCTGCCTGATGTTTGGTGCGGTATGCTTTTGGATTTTTAGCAGATTTACAATCTTCAATTACTTTACGACAAAGCCGGTAAGAATCGCAGTGTTTCTGAATGACTTTCTGCGTGCTCAGCTCACTGTTGATTTGTGCTATTCTTTGATCGGCAGCTTTAACAGAAGCTTCAATGTCAGAAACATGCTGCTGGAAATCTTCATAATTCAGCAGGTTATTTTCAGAAAGATAGTTGAAGGTACGAGCCGCTTCTTTCAGGTTATTGAGTTTTGCCCATCGTTCAAATCCTTCACGATTTCCTGTTGTTACATAGGTGGAAATATTGATATACAGGCGAGCTTCTCTGGACAGATGCCTTGGAGTTTTTACTTTGTTACGATTTTTAGCCAGACGGATGCGGACATTTTCTTCTGAATAATAGTTTCCAAGAGATTTTATATAAGTGAAGTTTTTCTGCTCCGGTGCACGGAAGGATAAATGTTTTCCCTGTCGAACTTCATATCCTGCTAACTGCATCTTTTGTAGAAATTCCTCATAGTTGATGGAAGTCCAGATTGATTTATCAACTGCGACACGCAGTTTGGCTTTCCAGCTGGTGCCACGATGGTATTCCATGTTCTCTTTATAGCTTTTACCTTTTTCTCCGGTTGGCATACTGGTGACAAGTCCATTTTCATGGCAGATACGATTACTGATTCTGCAGAGTTTGTGGTAGCTCCGCTTATTGGAAACATACTTGTGATGGTCAACAAAGCTTGCTGCGTTGAAGATGATATGGTTATGAATGTGATTTTTATCAACATGGGTACTGATCA
>ENA-OYXK01000255-OYXK01000255.1-human-gut-metagenome-genome-assembly--contig:-NODE-255-length-30229-cov-5.158613_pt1 | contig 30229 bp, 23 predicted proteins | sample MGYA00244215_ERZ653417 | MGnify/ENA primary metagenome ERZ653417 (study PRJEB26926, sample SAMN06164905) | human gut metagenome | biome: ENVO:00009003; feature: ENVO:2100002; material: ENVO:00002003... | reverse complement strand
CGAGATCATGCCTAGTCTCGTGGGCTCGGAGATGTGTATAAGAGACAGGCCTTCAGGCTGTGCCGTCGTACGCGTCTGCTCGAGAGCCTGCCGAAGTTTGTGATGCACCCGTCCCGGTGAGTCGTAAAGATTGATTACTCCGTCGAACTCGTGCAGCAGCTCATCGTCCACAGCTCCGTGACAGAGAGCGATAATCGGAACGTCCTGCAACATCGGAAAGGCGTTTCGTATCGGAGTGCGGCGCATCACGGGAAACAGCGCGGGATTGATCAGCACCAGGTCGGGTCCCGTCGTCGCCACCCGTTCGAAACAGGTCGCCGGGTCGCCGGTAGTCTCGGCATCGAGGGCCCTGAATTCGGAAAAACCGTCCAGCAATGTCCGAATACCAGCCCCCACGATTGCGGAAGGCTCGATAATCAACACTTTATAAATACGACCGTTATCCATTTTTCTCCAATTTTTCGACCAACGGAATCAAGATCTGATTCTCGATGACGGTATGTCGGCTGAGGTCCTCCTCGAAGCGGAAAATATCGGAGAGCACTTCGTAGCGCAGCTTGGCGGAACAATTTTCAGGAAGGTACTTGATAATGATATTCTTCAGATCGCACAGCTTCCCGTCGATATCGCTATGATTATCTTCGAAACAGAGGATATTGTAACCGTCCACCCGACGTTTTTCGAGCAGAGCCTGCACGTAAGGAAACACGGTTCGCTCCTCGTAATCGAAATGATTATCCACTTCCCGGCGGTAATCGGCGAAAAACGTACTCAAGATTTTACTGTGTACTCCGTCGCAAGTCGCTGTCATCGCGGCCATCTTCGCATCCAGATGCGGAAGAGTAACCTCCAGATAATACAGATGCGAAGTATGCAGGTAATCGAGGACACCGCCCAAATCGTCCGAAGTCAGTTGCTCATAAGGCAGAACCGGGACCTCCGACGAATAAATTCGGCAAATCATCAGAAAAAGCTCCGCCGAAATTCCGCGTTGGCGACAGACTTCGCCGACACTCGACTCGCCGAAGCCGAGGGGAATACCCATGCGGGCAAGCACCACGAGCAACTCGTAGTTGGACTCGACCAGGTCGGCCAGCTTCATACCCGGCGAAAAGAGGAGACGCCCCCGCTCCGTATTATCGAAAGAATGTTCCGTCTGTTTCATAATGCAAGGATTATGTTACAAAGATAGTGAAAGCCGAGAGAAAACGGGAACTTGTTCCCTGTTTTCCGAGGCGCATCCTATCTTCTGCAAAGATATGCAAATTCGGACACACCGCCGAATCCCCATATATTGGTATATCGATTACCGCAGCCCCTATTTATTATAAGTACGATATCGGAATCGGGGCATCCGCGATTTTCAACCTGTTGTGTTCGAACCACTTCATAAAATCATTGAATTTCTGCCGGTTGTCGTTGACCCACAAGCCGAATGCAGTCTTATTCCCTTCCCGGAGCACCCAATAGTTGTAGGCTTCCAGATGACCGGCATCCCGCACCGAACGCAGATATTCCAAAAAAGGAACGACGATTTGATTGTCATACTTCAGCACCGTATTCGCCCCTTCGTCCAACTTCTTCAGGCCTTCGTCGATCCACCGGCTCCGGATCCGGTTCAGGGATTCCAGATCGACGGACCGTTCGCCCCCGGCCGCAGCCTGCATCGCCGCCTCGTACACGGCACCGTAAGGCTCCCGCACATCCCCGGCCAGAAGCATATCGATCGTTATGGCGATCGGACGGTTCTCGTAAAAATCGACCGACACGGAATCGGTGGAAAAAACGATGCCAGTTTTATAGTTACGGAACAAAAGCTCGCTCATCTCCTTATTCCGGTCGCCGCTGGGTAGCAGGTTCATCATTATCTCGCCATAAATCTGGCTCCAGACCTTGCTGGTGGAATAAGCATAAAACTGGGCCGCCCGGTAATAGTTCGACGGGAACATCGGAGCTACGCTGATGCCTTTTTCGAAAGAAGCGACCGCTTCGTCGTAATGCCCCTGCATTCCCGAAACGACCCCCTGCTCCAGATAAAGAGCGCCCGAATCGGGAAAGCGTTTGAGCCCCTGCGCATAAACTTTCAAGGCTTTTTTCGGATTCTTCAGATAATCGTAGCAATTTCCGACCAACTGATAAACCAGATCGTTGCAATCCTCGTACTTATAAAGTGTTTTGGCGAGTTTGATCGCTTTCTGATAATCCCGTTTGACCATATAGGCGTAAGCCATCTCGTACGTCAAAGGCCAATAGTCCGGATCGAGTGTCAGTGCCTGCCGGAGCAACACGATACCCTGATCGGGATCACCGTTATCCATCAATTCAATAGCCTGCCGCTGCAATGCGAGCACCTGCTCGCGGTTGTTCTGTCCGAATGACAGTTGTGTGCCGAACAGACAAAACAACGCCCATAGCAATATTCCAAAAAGTCTTTTCATGACAACAAAAAGTTAATTTTCGATGAATGAAGTTACGATTATTTTTTGGAAAAACACCCCTTCGACAAACAAAATTACCCTTTCGCACCGAATTACCGGCACGAAAGGGTATATTTACACGATACGAAACGGAGGTTATTTCCCCTTACGGGCGATCACGGCATCGATGCAGGCCCGGATTTTCGGTGCAGGGTCCTCCCACGTATCGGGCTTGATGACCTTGCCGTCCTTGGGATTGTAGTGCGGCTTGCCGTCGGGCCACAACTTGGCCATGTTAGCCTGCTGAACGATTTCGAACAGTTCGTCCGGCTCGAGTCCCATCTCGACCATCGTACCCAGCGCGAAGTACATCAGGTCGATCATCGCGTCGGCCTGCTCGTAGATATCCTCGGCGACCAGAAATTCAGCAACCTCCTCGTTCATCCATTTCGCCCGGCTGAGCGAGCGTTTTTTATCCAGCATACGGGGTGCATCCGGACACGGATGACCGAACTTTTCGTGAAATTCACGCACGTCGTTCCACTCTTTCTTCATAACACTCAAAATTCTAAAACAGCCATAAAGGTACGAATTAATTTTCACAAGACACGTCCCGGCAGGAGTTTCGAACCTCTTTTTCCGGGTGCCTTTTGGCAAAAGAGCGGAATGCCCGCATTTTCGATCGTACAAACATCGACCGAAAACCACGAACACCTTTTTTTGTATCTTTTTACAAAACGAGAATATGATCCGAACAGCCTCGGACAACCGACGGTCAAAAGGACGAAACAGAAGATATCTGTGAACTCTGCTCTCAAGAAAAAGTCGGCTTCGGCAACGACGTTTGGTTTACCGTCCGCACTTCACTTTTCTGGAAAAATAGGATACGGTTCGGCATAGCTCAAACGACGCTCGGAGGGGGAGGGCAGCTACGCTTACGTATAATGCCCTGCAAGGAGGCGCAAAAGGGACTTGAACAAATTTGGTTCTGTCCTTGTCTTTTACTATCTTTGACATAGCCTTGGATAGGAGGCACCTCGGAAAACCGGGAACAAGTTCCCGTTTTCTCTCAACTTTTCCTATCTTTGCAAAAAATCGGATGCGTGGCCCGGACAAGTTCAGACAGATTTGGCTTACCGTTCGCCTTCCACTATTTTTGCAGAAAGATAAATTGGCCGGACAGACGATTGCTGCCGCCGCCTGCGAAACGATCGGATCGAACCCGGGAACACCCTCGCCGTACCTCTTTTGCTACCGCTTGTCATGCAGATCAACAAGGCACAATTCGTATGCAGCTCCGAGCGTCTTTCGCAACTGCCGAAAGACTCGCTCCCGGAGTTCGCCTTCATCGGCCGCAGCAACGTCGGCAAGTCGTCGCTGGTCAATATGCTCACAGGTCGCAGCGGCCTGGCCAAAGTTTCCGGCACCCCGGGCAAGACGCGGCTTATCAACCATTTCCGCATCAACGACAGTTGGTATCTGGTCGATCTGCCCGGTTACGGTTACGCCCGCACATCGAAAACCCAACGCGACGAGTTCGCCAAAATCATCACCGACTACGTACTCCGATGCGAACGGATGCACTTCCTGTTCGTGCTGGTCGATTCCCGACTGGAGCCCCAGAAGATCGACCTGCGCTTTATCGAAATGCTCGGCCGGGAGGGCATCCCTTTCGGCATCGTCTTTACCAAAACCGACAAACTGTCGGCCGCACAGCTCGCACGCAGCGTCGAACGCTACAAACAAGTGCTCGGTGAACAGTGGGAGGGGTTGCCTCCGATGTTCCGCTCCTCGAGCGAAAAACGGACGGGCCGCGAAGAGATCCTGGACTTCATCGGCAAATGTTTAACAGAATGTTAAAAAAAGATTTTAGAAATACCCGATAATTCGGTCTTTACATCCTATCTTTGCACCATTCAAAAACACAATCACATACTATGGCTATCCACAAAATCAAATTCTTCGCAGGCAGGGGCTCGCGGTACCTCGCGGAGAAAATCGTCGCAAGCTACGGCACCACGCTCGGAAACTCGGAGGTGCAACAGTTCAGCGACGGAGAGTTCCAGCCCTGCTTCAACGAGTCGATCCGCGGCTGCACCGTGTTCATCATCCAATCGACCTTCCCGCCGCTGGACAACCTGATGGAACTCCTTATGATGATCGATGCCGCACGCCGCGCATCGGCCTACAAGGTGATCGCCGTGATGCCCTACTTCGGCTGGGCGCGTCAGGACCGCAAAGACCGTCCCCGCGTACCGATCGGCGCGAAACTGGTAGCCAACATGCTCGTCGCGGCAGGCGTGGACCGCATTATGACCATGGACCTGCATGCGGACCAGATCCAGGGCTTCTTCGACGTACCGGTGGATGCACTCTATGCCAGCGGCATCTTCGTACCGTACATCAAAAGCCTGAACATCGAGGACCTCTCGATCGCGGCACCCGACATGGGCGGCGCCAAACGGGCCAACACCTATGCCAAGCACCTGAGCGCCCCGATCATCATCTCGCACAAGGAGCGTGCGAAAGCCAATGTCGTGGGTAAAATGACGGCCATCGGCGACGTGAAGGGTCGCAACGTAATCATCGTGGACGATATGATCGATACGGCCGGCACGATCTGCATGGCAGCCGATATGCTAATGGAAAAAGGTGCCAAGAGCGTCCGGGCAGCCATCACCCACCCGATCCTTTCGGGGCAGGCTTACGAAAAAATCAATGCCAGTGCCTTGCAGGAGGTGATCGTCACGGACACCATACCGCTCAACCCGGAAAAGGACCTGAGCAAATTCAAGGTGATGACCGTAGCGGACATCTTCGCCAACGTCATCGAGCGCGTACACAACTACAAGGAGATTTCGTCGATTTTCTTCAAGTAGGAGGAGTTTACAATACGACAAAGGGGATGCTTTTTCGAGCATCCCCTTTGTCGTATTTAATGTTTCGCTATCCGGTGCACCTCACAAAAGCGACAACAGTCCGACCGCCAACGCCGCAAAAATACAGGAACAAACGCGTATGATGCGATTATTGCAGAAAGACACCTTCCACAAGAAATAAAACCCAGCGCAACATAAAAGATATAACCCCAGTAAAACCAAAGAAACAATCCCGCAATACACCACGTAAACCAGCCCGTTTCCGCCTGCCCCATCGCATATCATACCAACAAAAAATACGATTATGTCGAGCAGTAGCAACCCGGTCAGTACAAGGGTTGTTATTTCTGCAATTCTGTTTTTTTCATTTTGCTCCGTCATTTCAGCGGCGAATCCGGTTCCCGGACCATAACCATATAGAACATACGGTCGAGGAAGCCGGGGGCGAATTTCTTGATAAAGTGTGTGGCACGCCCCTCAGCCTCCATCAGGCAAAGGCGTTTGCGCTTTTCGATTCCCCGAATAACGATACGGGCGACCTGTTCGGGCGTCATCATCTTCGCCTCGTCGCGCGGTGTCTCGCCCTGGCTCGAACCGTCGGCCGTGAGCGCCGAAAAGCGGACATTCGAAGCCGTGAACCCCGGGCAGGCGACCATCACGTGCAACCCCTTCTTCAGGTTTTCGATCCGCACGGTTTCCAGAAATCCCGTCATCGCATATTTCGAAGCCGAATAGCCCGTACGCCCCGGCAGGCCGTGCAAACCGGCCACCGACGAGATGCCGACCAGCGACCCGTGCGAAGCCTGCAAGTACGGTAACGCGTATTTGGTACAATAGACCGTGCCCCAGAAATTAACGTCCATCAGACGGTGCAGCACCTCCAGATCCACGTCATCGAACAGCGCCCGCATCGAAAGGCCCGCATTGCAGATGAGCACATCCACCCCGCCGTACTCCCCGACGGCCGTGTCGATCAGATTGCGGCACTCCTCCGGCTTGGTCACATCCACCGCGCAGTAGGTCGCTTCGCCGCCTTTGGATCGGATATCTCCGACGATGAGCTGCAATTTTTGCAGGCTCCGGGCGCCGAGCACCACGTTGGCACCCTGCACCGCACATTCACGGGCCAATGCCTCGCCGATCCCCGACGAAGCTCCGGTGACCACGACGGTCTTTCCTTTCAAACCTTTCATCCTATCAATCGTTTACATTTATTTCCAATCCGTCGTAAGCCAGATATACCCCTTCGGGCAACAACGCGGAACGCTCGGCGTAAAGACCCATTTCGTGCGACATATGCGTCAGGTAAGCCCGACGAGGCGCCACACGGCGGATCAGCGCCAGCGCCTCATCCAGCGAAAAATGCGAGTCATGGGGCTGGGGCCGGAGCGCATTGACCACCAGCACTTCGACACCGTACAGCTTCCGCTCTTCGGCCGGGACGATGGTCTTGAAATCCGTAAGGTAGGCCAGTTCGCCGAACCGGAACCCCGTCACCTCGAATCGGGGCGAATGGTGTCCCGACACGGGAATCACCTCCTTATCCTTGACGCAAAAAGGAACGGCAGGATCTATTTCGCGCAGCTCGATTTCGGGCACCCCTCGATACTTGTCCACACTGAAGGCATAGTCGAAGTCCTTGCGGACGCATTTGAGCGTCTGCCGTGTTCCGAATACGTCGATCCGATGGATCGTGGGATAATCGACGAAATTGAAGGCCCGCACGTCGTCCAATCCTCCGATATGGTCTTTGTGTTCGTGCGTCAGCAGAATCGCGTCGATATGCCGGACCCCGGTCCGGAGCATCTGGTAACGGAAATCGGGCCCGGCGTCGATCACCAGCCGTATGTCGTCCCACTCGAGCATGGCCGAAGTCCGCAGACGGTTATCGCGGGGATCTTTCGAGGTGCAGACGGCACACCGGCAGCCGATCACCGGCACTCCCTGAGAAGTTCCCGAGCCAAGAATTATAAGTTTCATACCCATCGCAAAAAAACGTCGGAGTTTCTGTTTTTCCCGGCGACGGGAACAAAAATACAAAAAAAACACCGCAGAAAAGAGAAATCGCCGCTTTTTCTCGCACACTCCAGATACGGGGAGCAGCGCGTTTTACCGTACGCTCGAATAGGCTGGAGCGACTGTCGGTATCATTCGAAGGGCGGCGAAAACGATCCACGATACCCCGGGTAACTCCGGCGGTGCACACCCGAACAATTCGGTATCTGTCGGAAAAATTCTAAAACCATACCGCCACAATCCTATACCTCTCTTCCTACAGATCCGATAATCTCCCGGAACCGGCCGCCCTCTCGCCCCTCCCGAAAACGCTACCGCAAGACAACCGGAACACGCCCTGCGAAACAGTTTCCTCCACCGCAAACAGAAGGCGGGCCGGCAACTGCTGACGATCGCCGCCGTTCCCGGCGCACATACGACATTCATCACATTCCGCTCGGAGGCGTCCAGAAAATCCGATGTACGTTTTGCGATTCGATTTGTATAATTTGAGAACGAAACATCCTTCAATCCGGATAATTTTGTATAATTATTTTTCAGATTCGGGTCAAACCGGAAAAACCATTCCCGGACACCCGGATTTTTTACCCCGAAAAACAAGGAATTTCAAGCCCCGTGTATCCCACCCGACTCTACCGTCCATAAATTTCACCGACCTCCATCCATCGAAAAAATGCAGGACGGAAGAGTCGCACGGGGCGATTTCCCGGCGAAAGCCGAAATAATAGCGCAAAAAGACATTTTTAGTACTTATTTTTACTATCTTAGTATTCAGAATGTTGGAAAACCTCACATATTTCCTTAACGGAGCTTCCCTGTCATTTTTCGCTATGGGCGCCTTCCATATGGCGATTTATGCCCGACAGAGCAAATCCCGGCCCCATTATCTCTTCACGATCTGCCTGATATGGATGGCATTGATCGAACTCAAAGAGTTTTTCCTGAGCCACGATGCCGCCTACAACTACGAAATTCTCGGCCCGGGCTTCACCTTTCCGGACCTGTTTACCCTGGCTCTGCTGTCGCTCTTCTTTTTCGAACTGGTGATGCCCGGCCGCATCACGGCACGATACAGCCTCAAACTGCTGAGCCCCTTCGTTCTGCTCGGCGGCGCCTACTGGCTCGGAACGGCTTTCGAACCCCGCACGGTATATGCTTCCCTGCCGGAGTTGCTAAAGGACCTGCCGTCCTTCCTGCCGACGGTACTTCTGCTCTACACCCTATACACCGTCGGTTACTGCCTCTTCGCCCTGACTCGCATCGTCCTCTACTCCATCCGTTACTCCCGGGAGATCGCCCAGGCCTACTCGTTCACGGAGCGCATCCACCTGCAATGGCTGCGGTGGATGTCGGCACTGCTGGCCTTCTACCTGCTTTCATACATCATCATCATTCTATTTTTCAGCAATATCTGGTTCACCATTCTCATCTATATCCTGACACTTACCGTCTGGGGTATCCTCTACGGCTGCATCCTGCAATACCGCATCCCGGACATTATCCGGGATTATTGGCAACCGCTCCCGGAAGGAGAACCCATCGAAGAAAATCCGGAAATAAACCTCGCCGAAGGAAAAGGACGCGCCGCATCGCTGCGGGAACAGTTGCAGGAAGCCATCGTACAGCGCAAACTATACCTCAACCCCGGACTTACGATCATCGACTTGGCCTGCGAATGCGGCACTAACCGCACGCAACTCTCCCTGCTGCTCAACAAGGAATTGGGCTTGTCGTTCCGCGACTACATCAACCACTGCCGCATCCAATATGCCGCCTTGCCGCTGCTCGAAGACGAGGAGGCCGGCCATAAAATCGAAGAAGTGGCCCTGTTATCCGGATTCGGGAGCACGGCGACCTTCTACCGCGCCTTCGCCAAAGAAAAAGGCATGGCCCCGCAACAATGGCAGGAGTCCATTAGAAAATCCCGGACAAGGGGGGGGGAAGACAACGGTTTACGGGAAATAACCGGACTTCAGGAAGAGTGTCCGTAAGGCATCGTTCGCAACATTGAACAAGCGTACCGAAGTCGCAAATCAATTTGCCGCTCCGATTCATTTACAATGGACGGTTCAAGGATACGGTCCTATTTCCTTTTAGGACAAAAGCCTGCTCTCTGCTCTCCGAGCGTCGAACCCGTAATCCGGAAACACCCATCAGGGATGCCGTCCGATCTTCTTCAACGATAGCCGGCATCGAAGAGCCAGCCCCGGATAAAGTTCATCGCCGAATAAACCGCCCCATGAGCCGGATCCTGCGCCGCACGCCCCGAATGCCCGAACACCCGTCAAGAAGCCGCCGGCCGGTTATCTCTTACGGTCGCCAGAAGTAAAAAGCCCCGGACAAGGTCGCAATTCCTATGTGCCGGGGTAACGAATCCGCAATCCGGAAAGCGCCCGGCCCCCGGACAAAAGCCTACGCTCCATACACCCCGGCGGTGAATTCTGCGGCCGGCACGGGCTCGGATGCAAAAGAAGAGCACCGCTTCGATCCCGCCGGAAACGGACACGCCTCGCCGTAAAACATCGGCAGTCATATACCGCCAATATACCTTATTCGACGGTCGTTTATTCACGACCCGTGACCGTGTTGTAATACTTGTCGCCCTAAATCCATTCGCTCGGAGGAAACTTGGGCTACGACACCCCCCAAAGGGACACCGAAGTATATAATCACAAAAATACGGTACTTCCCGGCAGCCAATGAAAGCGGCGCCCCCTTTTCGGAAGCGCCGCCGTATCAATCGAAATACAGGTCTTATTCGGTAACCCGCTCGAGCCATTTCACCATACCGAGCATAACGCCCATCGAGATGATGCAGACCGAGAAGAATACAGTCCAAGCCACCCAAATAGGATAAGCATTGTAGATGAGCGGACCAATCCAGAGCAGCAGATTGCCTACGGCCGTTGCACAGAGCCACAGACCTTGGCAAAGGCCCTGAAGATGCTTGGGAGCAACTTTAGAAACGAACGACAGACCGAGAGGAGAAATGAACAGCTCTGCCACAGTCAGGAAGAAGTAGAGTACGAAGAGAACCCACGGTCCTGTCTTGAGAGCGGCCGCCTCTGCAGCCGGGAGATCCTTGAACGCCTCGGCCGAAGGATAACCGTTGATGATCGAGAATACGGTCATGAAAAGGAATGCCAATCCGGCCAAACCCATACCGATAGCGATCTTGCGAGGTGTGGAAATCGCTTTTCCACGGCGTGCAAGAGCGGCAAATACCCACATCACAACAGGAGTGAGGATGATGACATAGAACGGGTTGAGAGCCTGCCATATTTCCGGCTGTACGGAGTCGGTCTTTACGAAATCGCGGGCAAAGAGCGAGAGTGAAGTTCCGTTTTGATGGAATGAAAACCAAAAGAAGATAGCAATACCGAGCACAGCGAAGAGGGCTGCCATACGCTGCTTGATTTCCGTAGCCATTGCAGCTTTTTCCTCTGCAGAATATGTAACGGTTTCCTCTTTTGCTTTCTTTGCGGGAGAAGGAAGCTGCCTTTTGGTGAAAAGGAATATCGAGAGAGAAATAAGCATTGCGGCAACGGAGGCGATAAACGAATAGTGGATGCCGGTGTTGAAGACATTAAGATAATTCGAACAGAATGCCGATACGGAGCCGGCATCACCTGCAACCACAGAGCCACCCACCTTTGTAATCAGCTCCTGAAGATTGGCAAGGTTTACTTCCGCACCCGCCAAAAATCCGTGGCAAAGAGCCGGAAGCTCGGCATTATACATCAAACCGTTCTCACTGAGCCACCAGCTGCGGAGCAAAGGAGCTACGAAGGGAGCCACAACGCCACCAAGATTGATAAAGACATAGAAAATCTGGAAACCGGCATCACGCTGCGAAGCATAGCGAGGATTGTCGTACAACTGTCCGACAATGGCCTGAAGGTTGCCCTTGAAAAGGCCGTTGCCGAATGCGATGAGGAACAGCGCACCGCAAGTAAGCGTAAGAAGCCATGTCTGATTCTCAGGAGTCGCGAAAATGGGGAATGCCAATACGACATAACCGATAGTCATGACAATAAGACCGGAAATGATGGTTCCTTTGTAGTTCTGCGTTCTGTCGGCAATGATACCGCCTACGAGGCTAAGCACATAGATACCGGCGTAGAAGAAAGAATAGACTAAAGCACTGGTCTCTTCAGACAGGCCGAATTTGGAACATAGAAACAGCACAAGCACCGCGTTCATGATATAATATCCGAAACGCTCGCCCATGTTGCTCAATGCTGCCGGGATCAATCCTTTGGGTTGATTTTTAAACATACGCGATTGAATTAGAATTTTTTCTGTTTTTTGTTTCGCGGACAAAGATAGAATTATTTTTCGTATTTTTGTTATAATAATGAACCAGTTTATGGGAAATCCGACGAAAAAGCTCCCGATGATCGAGCGGGACGGCTGGCTGCTTCCGGTCGAGAAAGAGCTGACCGCCCGGCACGAGAGCTACCTGCGGGCACTTCGGGAAATAGAAAAATCGGCCGGATCGATCGTCGATTACGCCAACGGCTATCGCTATTTCGGATGGCAGCGGGACGAGGCGCTCGAAGGCTGGTGGTTCCGCGAATGGCTTCCCGGGGCGCAGGACGTTTATCTGCTGGGCGACTTCAACGGTTGGCAGCGCACTTCGCTGCGGCTCGACAGAAACCCGGAAGGGGTGTGGAGTATTTTCCTGCCCGATGCGATGTATGCCGAACGGCTCACGCACGGCTCGCTCTACAAAATCCACGTACATGGCGACAACGGCTGGCACGACCGCATCCCCGCCTATGCGACCCGCGTGGTACAGGACGAGAAAACCAAGGATTTCACCGCCCAGTTCTGGAATCCGTCCCCGTTCGACTGGCAGGGTGACCGGCCCATTGCGGCCCGCAGCGAGGAATTATTCATCTACGAAGCCCACGTAGGTATGGCTCAGGAGCGCGAAGGCGTGGGCAGCTATGCGGAATTCACCGAAAAGATTCTTCCCCGGATCCGGGAAGAGGGTTACGATACGGTACAGTTGATGGGCATCGCCGAACATCCCTATTACGGGTCGTTCGGCTACCACGTGTCGAACTTCTTCGCCCCTTCCTCGCGCTTCGGCACGCCCGAAGCGCTCAAGACACTCGTGCGCACGGCTCACGAACTGGGACTTGCGGTGGTAATGGATCTAGTGCACGCCCACTACGTGAAGAACCTCAACGAGGGGATCAACGAGCTCGACGGTACGGATCATCTCTACTCCCTACCGGGTACGGCGGGCGAACAGCCCTACTGGGACTCCAAAACTTTCGATTACGGCAAGGAACAGGTGCGGCACTTTCTGCTCTCGAACGTCAAATACTGGCTCGACGAATTTCACTTCGACGGCTATCGGTTCGACGGAGTGACCTCGATGCTCTACCGCCATCACGGGCACACCGACTTCGTCCGGAGGGAGCAATATTTCGATGAGGAGGTGGACGAAGCCGCCCTCACCTACCTTACGTTGGCCAATACGCTGGTACACGACTTCCGTCCCCGAGCCGTTACGATCGCCGAGGAGGTGAGCGGCATGCCGGGCATCGCGGTTCCGACTGCAGACGGAGGCGTCGGTTTCGACTACCGCCTGGGCATGGCCATTCCGGATTTCTGGATCCGACAACTCAAGGAGATACCCGACGAACAGTGGGACATACACGCCATTTGGCACGTCCTGACCGACCGTCTGCCGGGCATCAAGACGGTCGCTTACGCCGAATCGCACGACCAGGCGTTAGTGGGCGACCAGACCCTCGCGTTCCGGCTGATGGGAAAGGAGATGTACGAACACATGGACCGCGCCTCGCAAAGTCCGGTCATCGACCGGGGAATGGCCCTGCACAAGATGATCCGGCTCGTCACGATCTCGGCAGGCGGGGACGCCTATCTCAATTTCATGGGCAACGAATTCGGACATCCCGAATGGATCGACTTTCCGCGCGAGGGCAACGGCTGGAGCTACGCCTACGCCCGGCGCCAATGGTCGCTCGCGGACAACGGGCTGCTGCGCTATGCCCAGCTCGGGGAGTTCGACCGGGCGATGATCGCCCTGGTGAAAAAATACGGCATACTCCGCGACGGCTACCCTTACAATTTACAGATGGACACCCAGAATCAGACGATGGCCTTTTCGCACGGCGACCTGCTGTTCGTATTCAACTGGCATCCGTCGGCCTCGATACCCAATTACGAAGTACGGGTACGGGTTCCGGGCCGTTACCGCCCGATCCTCTCGACCGACGAGCGCCGTTTCGGCGGCACGGAGCGGACCGACATGCGGGGGCAGCATTTCTCCTACCCCGTGCAGGGGGATGAACTGCCCCGCATCCGCATCTACAACACTTCGCGCACGGCGACGGTCTTCCTCCGAGAAGCGTGAAGGAGAGGACCAGCCGCCCGCACTACCCGCACCGGGCGGTCGGAAAACGACCGTTTCCTGCTCGTCCGTCCTACCGGGAAATCCGGGATTCGGAAGCCGCCGAAGCCTATCAGACAACGAAAACATCAAAAAAACGACGATACACCGCTGCCGAGCGGGGTTTCAGACAACGATTTCCATACAATGACGAAAAAATACCGACATCTGCTGTTCGACCTCGACGGCACGCTCACAGACCCGATGGAGGGCATCACCCGTTCGGTACAATACGCCCTGCGGCATTTCGGTATCGAAGTGAGCGACCTACGCGAGCTCTGCCCCTTCATCGGACCGCCGTTCGCGGAGTCCTTCCGGACATTTTACGGCTTCGACGACCGCCAGACCAGCGAAGCCGTAGCCGTATCACGGGAGTATTTCACCGAAAAAGGCATCTTCGAAAACCGGCTCTACGACGGGATGGACGAGCTGCTCGACACGCTCGCAAGCAACGGATATACGCTCTGCGTGGCCACGTCGAAGCCCCGGGTATTCGCCGAGCGGATCCTCGACCACTTCGGCATCGCCCGTTATTTCTCCTTCGTCGGCGGCACAGGACTGGACGGCTCGCTGCCGACGAAGGCCGATGTGATCGCTCACGTGCTGGCCGGGAGCAACATCACCGATCGCGGAACCGCCTTAATGATCGGCGACCGCAAATACGACATTCTCGGTGCAAAAACCATCGGCATCGACTCCGCCGGAGTTCTCTACGGCTACGGCGACCGGGCGGAACTGGAAGCGGCCGGAGCCGATTACATCCTCCCCGCAATTCCCGACCTGGAAGAGCTGCTGCTCGAATAAACGGACGAAATACCGGGAAACAGAGGGATTGTCTGACAAGTCCTATTTTAACGTTTTCACCCCCGTCGGAATAAACTCCGGCAGGGGTGATTTTCAATTTCGGGAAGTTATCGAACAGCCCTTTCATTCAGTTGCGGGCAACCTTGAAAGCCTACTTTTTCGCTGCGGCCGTACGGCGGGCAATGTCCTCGGCCGTATGCTGCACCTGGAAGCAAAGGTTCGACAGATCGACGCCCTCGATCCGGCGGCCCTCGACGACGATCTCGCCGTTCACCACGACGGTATCCACGTCGGCAGCCTTGCCGCAGTAGATCAGGTTCGCCACCATATTATATACCGGCATAAGGTGCGGCTTCACCGCATCGATCAGAATGAAATCCGCCAGCGCACCCTCCTTAATAACGCCCAACTCGCCGGCATGACCGATCGCACGGGCCGCATTGACGGTCGCCATTTTCAGAATTTCATAGGCAGGCAGCACGCAGGGATCCATCGTCGCTACTTTCTGCAAGAACGATGCGGTACGCATCTCGTCCCACATATCCAGGTCGTTGTTCGAACAGGTACCGTCCGTGCCAATCGTGCAAAGCACCCCTTCGCTATGCATCCGGGCGATCGGGGCGATACCGCTCGAAATTTTCATGTTGCTCTGGGGGTTGTGCGACACGGCCACTTCGCGCTCCCGCAGGATGCGGATATCCCCGTCATCGACGTGAACGCAATGCGCACCGATCGTCCGGTCGTCGAGAATACCGAGGGTATCGAGATGCCGGACAGAAGTAGTACCGTAACGCTCCCGCACGATACGCACCTCGTCTTCGGTTTCGGAAATATGGGTCATGAACCAGAGTCCGTGGCGGCGTGCCAGCTCCTTGCCCCGCTGCAACGACTCCGGCGAACAGGTATAGGGCGAATGGGGCGCCACGGCCAACCGGATGCGGTCGCAGTCGCCCGTGGTGGCGATCATCCGCTCCACATCGTCGGCAAAAGCCTCCCAACTCGTATCCAAGTAGCTCGCTCCGAGCATGGCCCGGATGCCGAGCCGCCGCACGGCCTCGGCGATACGGTTTTCGTGCCAGTACATATCGACGAACGTCGTGACGCCGCCCAGCAACATTTCGACAATACCCATTTCGGCTCCCAGTACGATTTCGTCCGGGGTTTGCTGTGCCTCGAAAGGCCAGATATATTCGTGCAGCCACTTCATCAGGGCGATGTCGTCGGCATAGCCCCGCTGGAGGGTCATCGCCACGTGGCAGTGGGTATTGATCAGTCCCGGCATGAGCACCTTGCCCGTGCCGTCGATCTCCCGCACCCCGGGATGCTCCCGCCGGAACGCTTCGATCCGCCGGGGATCGTCGCTGACCAGCGCCAGACGGCGATCCGCCACGCCGACCGCCCCCGTGAAAGTCCGGGGCTCCTTCTCTGCCGTCATGGGCAGAATCGTACAGTTCGTAAATAACAGTTCCATAAGCAATACAGGTTCGACGCAATCGGAATTACAAACCGGGCGGTTATCGTCAAAACGGCATACGTCGAACTATTTTACGGTGTTCACGCGAACATCCGATCCCATTTTGACATCTTCTCGAAACCGCCCCTATCAAAGCGCCCCTTCTATCGATCGCTTCCGGGACGTACCCCTTTCCGGCACCGGATCATTCGGTATCCAGAGAGTTCCCGCAAACGGTAATCAGCTCCCGCCCCGAAACCGAATTGGAATAGATCTGGATCACCTTGCTGAAAGTGCCCGGTTCGTTCTTATGCGGTTCATAGACCACACGGATCACAGCAGTTTCGCCCGGTGCGAGAGGGCGCTTGGAGTGGCTCACCTTCAGGCACGAGCAGGTAGTCTGCGCCCTTACTATTACTAACGGAGCAGAGCCGTCGTTCGTATATTCGAACTCCCAAACCAGATCGCCGCCCCAACGGGGTACGCTCCCGAAATTATGGAACGAACTCTCGAATTTCAGGTGCGCTCCCTCGTATTGCTGGGCGCCGGCCCCGAGCCATGCAAGGCACGAAGCCGCAATCAATAATATCGTACGTATCATTCGTGTCGTTTTCGCAGCCATCGTCCGCTGCTGTTATCGCGCCTTCAGTCGATGCGGTGCAACGTCGCACGGCAAACCGGATTGGCAGCGCATTCCAATCTATTCCAACGTAAAGACATAGGTAATCGTTCCGGTCTGCATCAAACTCTCGCTGGATGAAAACCGAGCTTTGCGGGCCGCTTCGACCGCCGCATCGACCAGCCGCTTGCTATTGGTCGTCGATCCCTGCGCCCGATAGGAGGCGTATGTCACCCGACCGGAAGCATCGACAGTCACATCGACGACGACCTTGCCGGACTCATTGCCCGGATAGGAAGGCTTGGGCAGCTTTCCCACCACCGAGCGCCCCGAAAGGTCGTAGGCAATGCCCGAATCGCTCTGGCCCGTGCCGTCGTGACTGCCTTCCGGCGCCCCCGAAAGGTCCCCGGCGTTACCCTCGCCCGCAGCAGGCCCCTCCGACGTGGAAGTGCTCCCCGCCGTGCGGCCCGGGAAGAGCGCCCGACGGTTTACCGTGCGGGGTTGTTCGGCAGGCTGCTGCGCGTCGCTGCGCTGCGGAGTTTGTCCCGGAGTCTCCCGCTCGCGGGGTTTCTTCTCCGGCTGCGGTGTCTGCACGGCGATCTCCTCCCGCTCGCTGGTCACGTACTCGACCTGCTGCCGCGACGCTTCGGCCGCCGCCTGCTGCGGCGGTGCCTGCACATCGGTAGCCGACAGGTCCCGGTCGCCCAGACCGGTTTCGGTCGTCCCGAAATCGATCAGCAACCCTTCGCCGGGAAGCAGCTCGTCCCGCCCCATATCGAACGACACGAACAGGAAAGCCGCCGCGATCGACAGCGCATAAAGCAAAGCTGCGAGGCTCGCCCAACGACGCGCGTTCGATTTATCGTTATTCGGATCGTAATAATACATCGGTCAATTCTCACAAGGAAAACACCGCAGGGCGGCATTCCCCGGGTTTCACTCTATTCGGGCGAGGTAGCCGCGATGAGCGTAAAATTGTTGGCCTTGGCCATGCGCATCATGGCCACCACTTCGTCGAAAGCCACCGACTTGTCGCAATGCAGCGAAACGGTAGGGTTCTCCTGTCCCGCCAGCCGGGACTTGAGGGCTTTCTCCACGCCCTCGCGCGAGCCGACGTTTTCCGTCTCGACATAATACCTGTATCCATGTCCCGTATCCTGGATCGAAATCGTCGTCATCGCCTTGTCCTTCAACTGATTCGAACTTTTCGGCAGAATCAGCTTGATGGCATTGGGGTTGATGAGCGTCGTAGCGATCAGCATGAACAGCAGCAACAGGAAGATCAGATCGGTCATCGAAGCCGACGAAAACGACTTATCGACCTTGGATCCGCGTTTGATTGCCATAACAGATTACTTTTGAACGGGTTGATTCAGAATATCCATAAAGGCGATCGAGTTGGCCTCCATCCGGAAAACGAGCTTCTCGATGCGGGCCACCAGGTAGTTATAACCGAAGTAGGCCGGAATACCGACCAGCAGACCGCCGACCGTCGTGATCATCGCCACGTACATACCGCTCGAAAGGAGCGACATATCGACCGTACCGCCCGCAGCGGCCATATCCATAAAAGTCTGCACCATGCCGACCACCGTACCGAGAAAACCGATCATCGGGGCGCCGCCGGCGATGGTCGCCAGGATCGGCAGGTTGGTTTCGAGCTTCGACACTTCGAGGTTCGCCACGTTCTCGATGGCCGACTGCACGTCACTCATCGGACGACCGATCCGGCCGATACCCTTTTCGATCATACGGGCGATCGGCGTATTGGTCTTGCGGCAAAGATCGACCGCAGCAGCGACCTTGCCGTCCAAAATATAATCTCGGATGCGGTTCATGAAATTCATATCGAACTCCGACGCCTTACGGATCGCCATGAAGCGCTCCACGAAGATAAAGATCGTGAGTCCTCCCAGAATCAACAAAACCCACATCAGCCATCCGCCGCTCATAAACAACTGCCAAAGTCCCATGCGGGTCTGCTCCGCGACAACGACCGCATCTGCGGTCTGCAACAAACTAATCATAATCTTTTTGAGTGAATTAAATTTATTTTATTCGAGTTTTACTTTTTCCGTATCAATCCCGCTCCAAGTCGTATTCAGGCTCCGGCGGATCTTCCGGCAGAAGCAATTCCTGCCGTTGGGCCTCTTCCGCCGCACGCCGGGCCTGCTCCTCGCGGCGGGCCTGACGCTTTTTCTGACGTTTCTTGTTGGTGAAGCGGTCCCGAATACGCTGTTTCAGATCCTTGAAATTATTGAAATCCTCCTTATAGGAGATCCCGATACCGGTTTCCTGCAGGCCCTGGTTCTCGTCGAAACGATCGATGGTCTGCGTGAACGCCTTCAGACGCAGGTTGCCCGACTTGTCGATCAGCCACGTCACATGCGCTTCGCCCATGAAGTTGGAAACATTGTTGCTTACGGCCTGTTTGTTGTCGATGATGTAGTTGCCTTCGACCTCGACCAGCAGACGGTTGTTGATCAAATTGGTGGAGAAGCCGAAATCCACCTCGTCACCGGTCATTTCGGAGCCTGCCCGGTAGTTCAGGATGATCCGGTAATCATCTGTCGAAAACCAGTTGGTAAGCTGGTTGGTAAGCATCTCCAGACCCGTTGCCACACCGGAAGAAGCACCGATATTGGCACTGCCGGAATTGCTGAAAGTACCCAGTGCGACCAGCGAAATGAACTGCTGCGCCTGGGCTTCCTGCGTATTGAGCACGCTGGCCACCGCAGCCTGCGTTTCTATATCTGTAACGGGCACGACCACGCTGAAATCCAACTGCGGGTTGCTCAAACGACCGCCGATATGGATCTTACAATCAACCGGCACCGAACGGTCCGAAATCCGGGAACCGCTCTGGTCGTCGTCCGAAGAGGCGGTTACAGTGTTCAACAGAGGCTGCAACGACGTTTTGAGCTTATAGACGGCATTGATGTCGAGCCGCGCATCGACAGGCTCGCCCGTCCACTGAATCATCGAACCGCTCTCGATGATGAATTTTTTAGTAATGATATTCTGCAATGAGAAAAGAAAACTGCCTTCGATGAGCGTATAGTCGCCGTACATATTGAAGATACCGTTACCCGGATTGATATGCAGGTTGAGCATACCGTTGCCACGACCTTTCAGGGCACTGCCGACCGTCGGGTCGATCACCAGTTGGAAAGCGGTATTGTCCTGCACATTGAGAGCCATCGTAATATCCATCGTGCTGCCTGCGGCTTCCTTTTTACGCCCCTGCTGCTGGAAGAGCAGCTTCTTGCGCACCAGATAGTCGGTCGTATCGATCTGTTCAGGGGTGACGAACGTAACGAAATCGGCCGTTTTCGCATTCGACTGTCCTGACAGAGGCATATAAAATTCGGAATCGCCTTCGGTGGTAGCCACGATGTCCATTTTCACACCGCCCTTGCTGCCCGCGATCGTCGCCGAACCCGAAGCGAAAATCCGGCCGTAGAACAGGTCGTTATCCTTCGAAGTGGTATTGAGCACCATCAACTCTTTCGGCAGCACTTTCACCGAATAGGAGATATTGGACAAATGTTCCAGATTGAGGTCGATCGAGAAAAGGCCCTCGTTCTTCTCCGGATCGTACAGCGGCACGCCTTCGGCAATCAAATGATTGTTTTTAACCTCGATCACGGTCCGGGGCATCGTGTAGGTCACCTGCGTAAAATCCACCGTCGTGGTGAAATCGCGCACGGCGATCTGCCCGGAAAGGTTCGCCTCCTTACCGCTGCCGCGCAGGGCGATATCGACATCGGCATTGCCGCCGGTCCGCTCGACCACCCCCTTCAGCAGGGGATCGAGCGCCGAAAGTTCGACTGCGTCGAGGGTAGCCCGGGCGTAATAACGCTTTTGCGAAGGGGCGTAAAAACCACGAACGAGAGTATCGAGATTTTCCCGCTGCTGCACCAGAATACCCGCGCGGTTCTGTATGAAATCCCATCGGGACCGCAGCCAGATCGACGGAACGGCGAGATCGTTGATCGAAATGCTGTCCACAACGATATCGGCCTGCACCTCGCCGGCCCCGAGCACCGCTTTCATCGTCGCCGAACCGTTGGTACGACCGTCCACACGGTAGCCCATCGACGAGGTGAACTGCGAGAAGGGCGCCAGCTCGAAATTATGCAGCGTCAATTGCACCGAATCCTGCAAACGACGCGATACGACGCCGTCGAGCAGCAGTTGCTGTCCGGCATTGACCATTCGAAAACGGTCGATTCGTATCCGGGAAGTATCTGCCGTAATACCGTCCGTATAGATATTCCAAGTCTTCTCTCCCCGGCTGATGTACGACGGCGTCAGCCGCAGATCGATCTGCCGGCCCGCAGGACCTCGTCCCCGGGCAAATTCCGAACGGAATCCGATCCGTCCGGAAACATCGCCGATAGTATCCGCGAAATCGGTAATCAGCTCCAGCTTGTTATCCTTGGCCCCTCCGCTCATTCCGACACGGCTCATGTGAAAACTGTTCAGATAAAGATCCTCGGTCGAAGCCGCGAAAACGAGCGAGTCGCCCCGGTTATGGGCATCCAGATTCAGACGTGTCACCAGCATCCGGCCCCGCTCGATGTAATCCGAGGCCGCTTCGAACGAAAGTTTGTCGTTCGCCGGGTTGATCCGCAGCAGCAACCGCGATCCGTCCGCGATCTGTAACCCGGGAGAAACGGCATTGACCAGCGGATTGATCTTCCGGACATTGACCGTAAGTTGGGAATATCCGTCAGCCAACTCTACCGTATCGGGATGCTGCGCCTGCCAGCCGGGACCGCCGTCAAGCGTCGGGACATAATCTCGGAAACGCTGTTGCAGGTAGGCGAACACCTCCTTGTAGGAGGTTTTCCCCTCGTAGTCGGCATCGACAAAATCGGAACGCAGACGAATAAACTTGTCCGACAAGCTGTTCCGACCCACGATCACAACGCTGTCGGCCGCAAGCTCGCGGTCGTTATAACGATAGGATACATCACGGACGAAGATTATTCCGTTCAGGTCGTCGAGCGTACGGCCGACGGCACGCGCAGCAATCCGGGCGGCAAGCACCGACACCGAATCGCGGCGATTCACCCCCAGAGCCGCCAGGTTCGCCTCCTCAAGGTCCAGCGCAAAATCGTAGCGGGGCCTCTGCTCATCGTTCAGGTCGAGCAGCCCTCTAAAATCGAACCGCAGATTCCTGTCCCGGGCTTCGATCAATCCGTTGAACTCCCGGTTCACCAGGTGCCCCTTCATACGGAGCGAATCGTAATCATATCCGTTGATCCCCAATCGCAGGATCTCGCCCGACACTTCGGCGTCGGAGTGTTCCGAGCTGAGTTCGCCGTTTACATGCACATTCAGAGAGAGGGGACCGAGCAGATCGTTTTCCAGCAACTCGCCCAGTTGCAGACTGGACGTTTTCACATCGCCCAGCACACCGCGACAGCCGTCGCGCAGCGAGCTCACCTGCAACAGGCAGGTCGCACCGCCGATCTCGGTCGCCAGCACAGCATCCGCAGCAAAGGCCGTGAGCGTTCCGTCGAATTTGCCGGTAAGACCGATTTTGCCCGCATTTTTTGCAATACGCAGCACCTCGTCGGGCAAATTCTTGCCTGTGAGGGCAGCCGCCAGCCGATCGACATCCGCCGCCGAAGTCGTCAGTTCGGAAATGTCGGCCTTAAAATGCCCCTTTCCGACATCGGGCAGTCCCTGCGCCGCAAAATCGACCGACAGTTTCGTGTCGGCTCCCGTGCGGACCGAGCGCAGCGATCCCGACATATCGGCCACAGGGCCGCTCACATCAGCGTTCACGTCGGTCAGCGTCAGGTGCCAATCCTTCATTTTGGGCGAGAAATAGGCGATGTCGTCGGACGACAGCGTCGTATTGACGACCTGCGCCGTGATGTCCACCTCCTCGACGAAATTTTTGTAAAGGGCCCAGTCCAATCCGATCAATGAAAGCGAAGGCAACTCGATATTCGACTTCGCCGTCCGGATGTGTCCCTCCCGGATATCGATACAGCCGTTGGCGATGCAAAGGCAGCCCGCCAGGTCTTCGACGACAAATCCGCTGCGCTCGCGCATCGCCAAACGCCCGATGTCGGTATGGATCACCGGACCGTCGATGGTGAAATTCTTCAGTTCGGCCCGGATGTCGATCAGGTGCATATCGGCGAAATCCACTCCGTACGACGGATTGCGGTGCTCCAGCCGTTCCATGCAGAAATCCAGCCCATCCGTTTCCAGACGCTCGATCTCCAGCCTGAATTTTCCCTCCGCCCGGGCCTTGTCCTTTTTGGAAAGTTTATCGACCACCTGCTTGATGTTCATCTCCCCGTCGGGAGTTTCGCGCAGGCAAAAACGGGCGTCCGACAATTCGGCCCGGCTGAAAACGAGCCCTCCCCCGAACAGGCCGAGGCTCTTGATCCGGGCATCCAGACGGCCGGCATAAAGCAACGTATCCCGTTGGAAATCCTCGACATAGAATCCGTCGAGCGAAACGCGGTAAAACAAGCCTATATCCACCCGGTCGATACTGATGCGGGTGCCGAGCTTGCGGGAAATTATTTCCGTCGCCTCCCGAGCGACGAAATTCTGAACGGCAGGAATCTCGAACAACAGGGCGACCAACAGAGGCAGAAAGATCAGCGCCAGCACGATCGCCGACACCATCTTGGCCAGTATGTTCACTATCCTGCGCATTATCCGACAAAACCGTTTTTAATAAATTGCAAATTTAAGCAAATTTCGGGATTTAACATCCGGCAGACCGGATATTTATCGTTAAAAGCACCGTTCGAAGAACTTGTCGCGAAGCCCTCCCGCAACAACCGGTAAAAATCCGCGTCCGGTACAATACAGAACCGCAAACCTGTTGCCAATCGCATTTCGGAGTTTTTCCGAAGCCCGGACAGAGACCCGAGATCGGCTGCCGCCCGAAATAAATACGGACATCGGCGAATCATTTCGGATTTTATTCCGTATCTTTGATTTTTATTCGGATAATTCCGCCTCGGAAAAACACAAATAAATTTGCTTTTGCGCTCGGCTTATTCGTATCTTTGACATAGTCTTGGATAGGATGTACCTCGGAAAAATGGGAACAAGTTCCCATTTTCTCTCGGCTTTCACTATCTTTGTAAAGTTTTTGCCACACAAAAATCACATGGACATTACCATTTTAGGCATAGAATCTTCCTGCGACGACACTTCGGCCGCAGTCATCCGCGACCGGACACTCCTGTCGAACGTAATCGCTTCGCAGGCCGTGCACCAAAAATACGGCGGTGTCATTCCGGAACTGGCCTCCCGAGCCCATCAACAGAACATCGTTCCGGTGGTCGATACAGCTCTGAAAGAGGCCGGCGTCACCATCGACAAGATCGACGCCATCGCCTTCACGCGCGGACCCGGTCTGCTGGGATCGCTTCTGGTGGGCGTATCGTTCGCCAAAGGACTCTCGATCTCCCACGACATTCCGCTGGTGGAGGTCAATCATCTGCAGGGGCACATCCTCTCCCACTTTCTGGACCTGCCCGACCGACAGCTTCCGCACCCCGACTTTCCGTTCCTCTGCCTGCTGGTCAGCGGAGGACATACCCAGATCGTAAAAGTGGACGGTCCGCTCGACATGCAGATCGTCGGCACGACGATCGACGACGCGGCGGGCGAAGCGTTCGACAAGTGCGCCAAAGTCATGGGGCTGCCCTATCCGGGCGGGCCGGTGATCGACAAACTGGCCAAGGAGGGCGATCCGCACGCGTTCCGCTTCGCCAAACCCCGCATCGAAGGTTTCGACTACTCGTTCTCGGGACTCAAAACCTCGTTCCTCTATACGTTGCGGGACGAAATGGCCGAAGATCCGAATTTCATCGAGAAAAACAAAGCCGACCTCTGCGCCTCGCTGCAGACGACCATCGTGGAAATTCTGCTCGACAAGCTCGTAAAAGCCTCCAAGGAGTACGGGATCCGCGACATCGCCATCGCAGGCGGCGTATCGGCCAATTCAGGGCTCCGCAACGGCATCACGGAGGAGGGAAGGAAACGGGGATGGCGCACCTTCCTGCCCGAATTCAAGTTCACGACCGACAACGCGGCGATGATCGCCCTGGCAGGATACTACCGCTACATGAACGGCAATATCGCAACCCTGGACATCGCACCCGTGGCACGGCTCGAGGAGCTCGAACTGACCGTCGCACCGACAGCGGAACAATAACAGAAATACAAACTGTCCCGACCCTACATACAATATTTTTACGGGCACCCGGGATCCAAAACTTACAAAAAGCTCCACTCTCCCCGCACAGAGCCGCCTTTCGGGAAAACCTGAAACCGATCGAAACATCCGCTCAAGGAGAAACTTACGAAAAAGCCGAATCGACAAACGATACGACACGATCGGCGGGCACGACGTACGGAGAGAAAGGAAAAATATAAATTCAAAGCAACTTTAACTATGAAAACATTGAAAATCGGCGATCTGCTGGCCCGTCTTCCCATCATTCAGGGCGGTATGGGCGTAGGCATCTCCCTCTCGGGACTCGCATCGGCCGTAGCCAATCAAGGCGGTGTGGGAGTGATCTCCTCGGCCGGACTGGGCGTCATCTACCGGGAACACTCCAAAGACTACAATACGGCAAGCATCTGGGGCCTGCGCGAAGAGCTGCGCAAAGCCCGTGAAAAGACCAAAGGTATCATCGGCGTCAATGTCATGGTGGCCATGTCCAACTTCGCAGACATGGTCAGAACGGCCATCGCAGAGAAGGCCGACATCATCTTCTCGGGGGCCGGTATGCCCCTCAACCTGCCGTCGTTCCTGACCAAAGGCAGCAAGACGAAGTTGGCTCCGATCGTTTCGTCGGCCCGAGCCGCCAAGCTCATCTGCGAGAAATGGCTCGCCAACTACAAATACGTTCCCGACGCGATCGTGGTCGAGGGACCCAAGGCCGGCGGACACCTGGGCTACAAGCCGGAACAGATCACCGACGAACACTTCTCGCTGGAGCGGCTGCTGCCCGAAATCGTTTCGGAAGTCCGTCGTTTCGGCACGGCGCACGACACGCACATCCCGGTCATCGCAGCAGGCGGCATCTACACGGGCGAAGACATTTATCGCATCATGGAGCTGGGCGCCGACGGTGTCCAGATGGGCACGCGCTTCGTCACCACGGAGGAGTGCGACGCCTCGACGGAGTTCAAGCGGAGTTACATCGAAGCCTCTCAACAGGACATAGAGATCATCCAAAGTCCGGTGGGTATGCCGGGGCGGGCCATCCACAACTCTTTCCTGGAACGGGTGAAACAAGGGTTGAAACAGCCCAAAAGCTGTCCGTTCAACTGTATCAAGACCTGCGACGTAACCCACAGCCCCTACTGCATCATCATGGCCCTCTACAACGCCTTCAAAGGCAACCTGTCGGCAGGATACGCTTTCGCCGGCGTCAATGCCTGGCGAGCCGAAAAGATCGAGAGCGTGAAAGAGCTGATGACGAACCTTATCGACGAATTCGACCGTTTCAGCCTGAAAGAACAGTTGGCGAAACTGAAAAAATAACGTTCGATAAAAGTACAAAATCCGTATGACACCTTCCGGCATTGCATGCCGGAAGGTGTTCATTTTCCTCTATCTCGATTTTTAGAACCTGCTCGAATTTTACGTCGAGATTATTTGAGAGTTGTTTTCGAGTAGATTATTTTGAGGAAGTTGCGTAAATAGCGAACTATTTTCAGCACCTGCTGAAAGAAGATGCCGAAAAGAGGTTCAAAAAAGCCGAAACATTTTCTCTCGGCCAATGTCTAACTCATTTATAAAATTCAAAACAGACTCTTAAACGGAAATCGTCCGTCCCGGCTTTTTATACGGCGCAGACACACGAATCGATCTGCTCCCAATTCAATCTAAAAAGACGTAACACAATGAAAATATGAATAATAGTCTTTTATTTCCGCAATGAACAGAATACATGCGGTATAAAAAACGAAGCCGTTTGTTTTATCCTCCCCTCATTTTCACTACCTTTGCGCCACCATTTTTCAACCTCAAAATTAACCTTAAAATAAAAATTCGGAGATGATCGAATTCAGACCCGCACTTCTCACATCCCTGAAGCACTACTCCCGGGAGAAATTCACCGCCGACCTCATGGCCGGCATCATCGTCGGCATCGTGGCCCTGCCGCTGGCGATCGCCTTCGGCATCGCATCGGGCGTTTCACCGGAAAAAGGCATCATCACGGCCATCATCGCCGGCTTCCTCACATCGGCGCTCGGCGGCAGTCGCGTACAGATCGGCGGCCCCACAGGTGCATTCATCGTGATCGTCTATGGCATCATCCAACAGTACGGCATCGAGGGACTGACCGTCGCCACGATCATGGCGGGCGTATTCCTGATCCTGCTGGGACTCTTCCGCCTGGGGACGATCATCAAATTCATTCCCTACCCGATCGTCGTCGGTTTCACCAGCGGTATCGCCGTGACGATCTTCACCACGCAGATCAAGGATCTGTTCGGCCTCACGACTCCCGAAATGCCGGGCGACTTCGCCGGGAAGTGGATAGTCTACTTCCAGAATTTCGGGACGATCGACCTCTGGGCAACGGCCGTAGGCGTTATCAGCGTCGCCATCATCGCCCTCACGCCCCGCTTCTCGAAAAAGATACCCGGTTCGCTGATCGCTATCGTCGTTATGACGCTGGCCGTCTATCTGCTGAAACGCTACGCCGGAATCGACTCCGTCGAAACCATCGGCGACCGATTCACGATCAACTCCCAACTGCCCGACGCGGTCATCCCCGCCCTCTCATGGGAAGGGATGAAAGGACTGCTGCCCGCAGCCATCACCATCGCCGTACTGGGCGCCATCGAATCGCTGCTGTCGGCAACGGTCGCCGACGGCGTGACGGGGGACAAGCACAACTCCAACCAGGAGCTCATGGCCCAAGGCATCGCCAACGTGGTGACGCCTCTGTTCGGCGGCATTCCCGCCACCGGAGCCATCGCCCGCACGATGACCAATATCAACAACGGCGGCCGCACGCCGGTCGCAGGCGTCATCCATGCCGTCGTACTGCTGCTGATCTTCCTGTTCCTGATGCCGCTGGCGCAATATACCCCGATGGCCTGCTTGGCAGGCGTGCTGGTAGTGGTATCGTACAACATGAGCGAATGGCGCACGTTCCGGGCTCTGATGAAGAATCCCCGCTCGGATGTCGCGGTGCTATTGGTCACCTTCCTGCTGACGGTCATCATCGACCTGACGGTGGCCATCGAAGTCGGACTGGTACTCGCCTGCCTGCTCTTCATGCGGCGCGTGATGGAAACTACCGACATCTCGGTCATCCGCAACGAAATAGACCCCGGTAAGGAGTCGGACCTCGAGTCGCACGAAGAGCACCTCATCATCCCCCGAGGCGTCGAAGTATATGAAATCGACGGTCCCTACTTCTTCGGCATCGCCAACAAATTCGAGGAACAGATGGTGCAGCTCGGCGACCACGCACAGGTGCGGATCATCCGTATGCGAAAGGTCCCCTTCATCGACTCGACGGGCATCCATAACCTCACGAACCTCTGCCGCATATCGCAACAGGAAAATACCCGCATCATCCTTTCGGGCGTCAATCCCAAAGTACACGAAGTCCTGCACAAAGCGGGATTCTACACCCTGCTGGGCGAGGAAAACATCTGCCCGAATATCAATGCGGCGCTCCGACGGGCCGAAGAACTGGTTGTCGCACCGAAAGAGAAATAGCTTTCCCGCAAAACGAATCTACCCAGGCTCCGCAAAGCGAGTGCAAAACAAAAATACCGTATCGACTGATATCGGCACGGGACAAGTAAAGATGCGGGGACCGGATAAATCCGGTCCCCGCATCTTTAACATCAGAGAACAACAATAAACAACGCCTCTTTTTTCAATCGCACCGACAAAAACCGTTACTTGCGCGTATAATATTCGACAAGCATCTCGTCATTGCCTTCATCATAAATCCATTTCATCTCCAAACCCGACATTTTGACGCGACAGATTAGCCGATTATCTCCGTCGTCAGTCGTCAATATTCCCGCCGTTTCATCATAGGAGTAAGTACCGTCGTAAAACCCTTCGGGCGGATAATCGTAATAGCGATAGGTTCCGTCTTCCCGAAATACAGCGATCATCTTATCCTCGTCCTCCACAGCCGTAAAACTGTCGATCATTTTTCCATTCCGATAATACTCGTTCTTCTGAAACACCCATTCTCCGACGATCGATCCGGACTCGTCGTTCGGTTCGTCTTTTTCATCGGAACAGGCTGCGGTCAAACAAGCCAAAACCCATAGGCTGGCAAAAAACAGTTTTTTCATTGTCAATCGCTATTTAATTTGGTCATATACTTTTCCACCTCGAACGGCACTAATCCCCTGTCGTATCGAGCACAAAGCAAAATAAATATTTTACTGATATTCTTTTTTTCGGTTTACCGGGGTTTTATATCCCGTTAATATTCTGAAAATCCACAAGCAATTCCTTCAATAAACACAGAAAAATAAAACCGCTTCATAATATCATCAACCAATAACTACTTATCAATAAAATCCTTCCAAACATCCGCCAGATCGAATTTCATTTTCATCGGAATTTTCCGCCCGTCAGGGTCTTCGACCGTCAAATTGAAATGAAGGATACAACTTTTGACATCGAATGCAGTAAAACCTTTGGTTACGGCATCGTCGTCATAAATCGACAAGGTTACCTCGAAGCGCTTTGCCTCTTGCGGTTTCCATGGATTATCGAAAGAAACATTATTAGGAAGCGTATAGTATCCGGAAATTATACCTTCGGGTCCATACTCAACAAGCCCTTTTCTCAAAACGTACTCTTTATTAAAGTAAAAGGAAACCCAGGTAGCCAATCGGATATCAGTGTAAGGTTCCCCGAACAAATTTTTTCCTGCGATATATTCTTCATAAAATTCAGCGTCGATAAATGTGCTTTGCGACACATTCCGGAGGTCGGCTTTGAAAGTGAATATAACTTGATCCCAACGATCGAGTTCGAATTTACACAGGTAAGGTTCGACAACGATCGGTTGCGATTCGCGTCGTTTCAGCTCTTCCAATTCGCGCCGTTGAGTCAATTCGAGCGTATTCTTAAAGTTGGAAATCATCGTCCCAGCCAGTTTATCCGCCCCGGAACGTAACGTTTTGCGGGACTCGAGGCGCTTGCTCTCCATATAGTGCGGTTATGCTGAATGCATTTCCGAAATTTATTTCCGTCCCGGACGAAATAACAAATACGAAGGATTGAGGTTTTTCAAAGATCAATTGTCCCCATTCACTTTCGAGCAATAACCCGCCATCGGATGTTCTGTCAGGTTTACTTCTATCTTGTGCGAAAATTATTTGCTCGGCATTTGATGAATACGGAGATTCCATTACGTAATAGATGGAAACAAATCCTGTTTGATCCGCTTCGGAGATAATGATGCTTTTCATCGGATCATTTGAATCGGCAAAATCATACGTTCCTTCGATACGCAAATCTGAACTACAAGAGATGAAAGAGAGGACGATTGAGTATAAAATATAAAAAGATTTCATAGTAAAAAATACTAATCCGTGTTACTGTGTTACAAG
>ENA-OYXK01000240-OYXK01000240.1-human-gut-metagenome-genome-assembly--contig:-NODE-240-length-31191-cov-6.756134_pt1 | contig 31191 bp, 19 predicted proteins | sample MGYA00244215_ERZ653417 | MGnify/ENA primary metagenome ERZ653417 (study PRJEB26926, sample SAMN06164905) | human gut metagenome | biome: ENVO:00009003; feature: ENVO:2100002; material: ENVO:00002003... | reverse complement strand
TGTGTATAAGAGACAGGGCGGGAGACGTATCGGCTTATATCCCGACCAACGTGATCTCTATCACCGACGGACAGATATTCCTTGAGACCGATTTATTCAACCAAGGGAACCGCCCAGCTATCAACGTCGGAATCTCTGTTTCCCGTGTAGGCGGTAACGCGCAATTAAAGGCGATGAAAAAGGTAGCAGGTACCTTGAAAATCGATCAGGCTCAGTTCCGTGAATTGGAGTCATTCTCCAAGTTCGGGGGCGAGATGGATGCCGTCACCGCTTTCACAATCGATAAGGGGCAGAAGAATACCCAGTTACTGATACAGCCTCAATATAGCCCGATGCCGGTGGAAGAGCAAATCTCGATCCTTTATTGCGGAACGCAAGGTCTGCTGAAAGAGGTTCCATTGGACAAGGTGCATGAGTTCGAGGCAAGGTTTTTGCAAGAGTTACGTACCTCTCACCAACGGGACGTACTGGATGTCTTAAAGACCGGCGTTATCAATGATGAGATACGAGGTATATTGGAAAAAACAGCGAAGGAGTTATGGGTTCATTGAAAGAAATAAAAGTCCGGATCGCCTCTATACGGAGCACGCAGAAGATCACCGCCGCCATGAAAATGGTATCGTCGGCCAAGTTTCATCATGCCCAGACGCAAACCGAGCACACACTTACATATGCTAATAAACTATCCGCTATCTTAAACGGTCTTCTTTCGGCGGAATGCGACCTAGACTCACCTTACACCGAACAGCGTAAGGTGAGCAAGGTGGCTATCGCCGTATTCGCCTCGAGCACGGGGTTATGCGGGACATTCAATGCCAATATATGGAAAGAGTTATCCGCCACGATCCAGACTTATAAGAACCAGCAAATAGAGGTACGCCTCTACCCTATCGGCAAGAAAATAGCGGATGAGCTTCATAAAGCGGGTTATAGCTTCGACACTGATTTCATCACGATCGGCGAAAAACCGTCTTATGAAAGCGCCGTATCCTTGGCGAACCGTCTCATGGAGCTGTTCGTCACAGGTAAAGCAGACCGGGTGGAATTACTGTATCACCATTTCAAGAACATGGCGACACAGGTATTAACTCATAAAGTCTACCTGCCGGTCACCCTGCCGCAGATCCCGGCAGAAACCACTGCCCCGGCAATCGATTACATCCTGGAACCGTCACCTGAAAGCCTTCAGACATTACTTTTCCCGAAGCTGCTCAACCTAACGATTTACACGACATTACTCGACACAACGACATCCGAGCATGCCGCCCGCATGATGGCGATGCAAACGGCCAACGACAATGCTAATGACCTGATTCAGGAACTAACCCTGCAATATAACAAAACCCGCCAGCAGGCTATCACCAACGAACTGTTGGATATTATGGGAGGACAGTAAAAAAACGTCCGGCTATGCACTTAAAAAACACGAAACTCCGGCGAATCACTTCGACGGAGCTTCTTACTTTAATTACTATTGAACAATATTCTAACAACGAATAACAATACTATTTATGTATAGAAAAATAAAATCATCAATTGTGCCATCAGTACCCGCAAGAACATCGTCAATGGATAAACTGTCGCATAGCTGACAGCCGGAGTATCATTTCCCGCCGTTACATTCGCATATGCCAATGCAGGCGGATCAGTCGTACTTCCAGCAAGCAGGCCGATCAACGTGAAATAATTCAGCTTGCAGTAATAACGCCCAATCACCCCAATGACCAGCAACGGTAGCATCGTTATGATAAAACCATAACCGATCCAGGTAAGTCCGCCTTTATTCACAATCGCATCGATAAAACCACCTCCTGCATTCAATCCGACACAGGCAAGAAACATCGTGATCCCGATTTCGCGCAACATCAGGTTAGCGCTCTGCGTCGTATAGGTCACAAGCCGGTAACGATAGCCGAAACGGCTGATCAGGATCGCCACAATCAGAGGTCCCCCTGCCAGCCCCAGCTTGATCGGCTGCGGAATTCCCGGAACCGAAAACGGTATGCTTCCCAAAACAATTCCCAACGCAATCCCGATAAAAAGGGTGATCAAATTTGGCTCATTCAGTCGCTTCATGGAATTACCCAAAATAGCACTCACCTTGTCGACAGCCAGTTCACTCCCGACAACCGTCACCCGGTCGCCCACCTGCAATTGCAATCCCTGTGTCGCCACCAGTTCAAGTCCGGCACGGTTAACACGCGTAACGTTGATACCATGCAGGCGGCGCAGTTGTAAATCTCCCAACCGACGGCCTGTCAGTTCCGGCTTTGTCACCAAGATACGACGACTGACGAATTGGCTCTCCGCCGGAATCCACTGCTTCCGGTCCATTTGGATTTCTTCCCCGATAAATGTTTTAATCGTCTCCACGTCATGTTCGGTCGTAATAACGAAGATTTTATCATCTTCCTGCAAAACGGTGTTTCCGGTTACGATCTCGACCTTATTAGTCGCTTTACGCCAGATACGCGAGATGACAAATTCGCGGTGCTCCAGCAAAGCGGCCAACTCGACCACCTTTCTTTTAAATACTGCCGGATTCTTAACGATCAACGAGACAGGGATAGCTTCTGCATGCGTATCATTCTCCGCTTCCAGCTTCTTCGCCTCATCATCAAAACTGACATGGAACACATACCGGACAAACAGCATTGCCAGAATGATCCCGATCACGCCTAACGGATAGGCAACGGCATAGCCCAGCGCAATGCTCTCGTCCGTACTTCCCGTCATATCCGTATAAGCCTGCTGAGCAGCACCGAGCCCCGGCGTATTGGTGACAGCCCCGGACAAGATTCCGACGATAGTCGGGATCGGAATGTCCACTACGAAGTGTATCACCAAAGCCGTAGCCACACCTAAAAAGACAATGCCGCAAGCCAACCCGTTCAGTGCCATTCCCCCTCGCCTGAACGAAGAGAAAAATCCCGGACCGACCTGCATACCTACCGAATAAACAAATAAGATCAATCCAAATTCCTGAAAGAAATGAATAACGACAGGATGGATATAGAAACCGAAATGCCCAAGCATGATCCCGACAAACAGCACCCACGTAACCCCCAACGAGATTCCGAAAACCTTGATTTTACCTAACTGGATACCAGCTGCAACCGTAAATGCAAGCAATAGAAGGGAATGTCCTATCCCTTCGCCCCACAGTAGTTCTTTAATCCATTCCATGATACCCTATCGGTCTTTACGGTAAACCGGAGAAACATCAAAAGCATAGAACGTGTCCCGGATATGCCCAATACATTCCGGACAAAGGCAATTTTTATAATAGATCCTGATAAAGGTTTTCTGACACTGGTCCAAACCAGTAGCAGTAAAGTCGCCTGACAATAAATCAATATTGCCGGAAAACTTTGTGCCACAACGCAAGCAAAGCTTTTCCATCTTTTTACTATTTATGAAGTTAGAAACATTTTCGAACCATTCTCCTAACCCACGAGGAAAGAACAGCCTTTAACGAACGGCAGGTCTTCTGACTGACTCCCATCCTGAAGCCTTCCCGGTTTATAACTATAACCCAGTGGCAAAAGTAGTTTCAGGATGTTGAAACGGAGCTTCACAGCAGCGGGACTGTCCGGGATTTTCACCCGATTCCCTTTTAATTCGTATCATCTGATTTGATCATACGAAACCGATCCGAAGACAAAATTAGACAAAAAAAGCATAGCGTGTATCTCTTTTCCAAGTTATTTTTTCACGTTAACACTTTCTTCAGAAGTTTTCCACATTATACACGAAAAGTTGAAAAAGATATACACTTTTGGACAACATTAAAACATGATAGTCATTTAAAGTTTTCCAATTACTCAAAATTCATAATTGTATATCAGTGAATTGACATATTTTAACCACACAAAAGTTTTCCAAAAAGTTTACCATATTGTTATACTATATACTTTTGCAACTACAAAATTCACAAACTTCAATAATAAATTTATCATGATTCAGACAGTTATTAAACGTGATGGACGTATCGTTGGATTCAACGAAGAAAAGATAGCAACAGCTATCCGCAAAGCGATGTTGCACACAGAAAACGGGGAAGACCGGGAGCTGGTTCGCCAGATCACGGATCATATTTCTTTCAAAGGCGACTCGCAAATGACTGTCGAAGCCATCCAAGACGCTGTCGAGTTGGAACTGATGAACAGTAGCCGCAAAGACGTTGCACAAAAATACATAGCTTACCGCAACCAGCGCAGTATCGCCCGCAAAGCCAAGACACGCGATATGTTCCTGGAGATCATCAATATCAAATCCAACGATATCACCCGCGAGAATGCCAATATGAATGCCGACACGCCCGCCGGCATGATGATGAAGTTCTCCAGCGAAACGACCAAGCCGTTCGTCGACGATTACTTGTTGAGCGAAGAGGTCAAGGAGGCGGTAGAAAACAACTATCTGCATATCCATGATAAAGACTATTATCCGACCAAGAGCCTCACGTGCGTACAACATCCGTTGGACCACATCCTGAAATATGGTTTTTCAGCCGGACATGGCGAATCACGCCCGGCAAAGCGTATCGAAACAGCCAGTATTTTAGGCTGTATCTCGCTCGAAACAGCCCAGAACGAAATGCATGGTGGTCAGGCGATCCCGGCATTCGATTTCTATCTGGCTCCTTACGTGCGCAATAGTTTTATCGAAGAAATCAAGAACCTGGAAGAACTGAACGGACAGAATTATTCACATCTCTACCAGCAGAAACTGGATGACTATGTGAATCGTCCGCTCGAAGGATTGAGTGGCGACGAACGTATCATCCAACATGCCGTCAATAAAACTGTCAGCCGCGTGCATCAATCGATGGAAGCCTTTATCCACAATATGAACACCATCCATTCTCGTGGAGGCAACCAAGTAGTATTCAGTTCCATCAATTACGGAACGGACACTTCTGCCGAAGGACGCTGTATCATTCGCGAGATATTGAAAAGCACATATCGCGGAGTCGGCAATGGCGAGACGGCCATCTTCCCGATTCAGATATGGAAAAAGAAACGCGGGGTAAGCTATCTGCCGGAAGACCGTAACTACGACCTTTACCAGCTTGCCTGCAAGGTTACAGCTCGCCGTTTCTTCCCGAACTTCCTCAACCTCGACGCGACATTCAACCAGAGCGAAGACTGGCGCGCCGATGATCCGCAACGCTATATGCACGAAGTTGCGACCATGGGATGCCGCACGCGTGTATTCGAGAACCGCTTCGGTCCGAAAACATCTATCGGCCGCGGTAACCTCTCTTTCTCGACAATCAATATCGTGCGCCTTGCTATCGAATGCATGCACATTGAAAACAAGGAAGAACGGATCGCCCAATTCTTTGCCAAGCTCGACCATATGTTAGATATAACCGCCCGCCAACTACACGAACGCATGGAATTCCAAAAAACGGCATATGCCAAACAATTCCCGCTGCTGATGTCGTCTCTCTGGCTGGGTAGCGAGAAATTGAAGCCGAACGACACGATCGCACCCGTTATCAACCAGGGTACATTGGGAATCGGTTTTATCGGCTTGGCAGAATGTCTGGTCGCCCTCACCGGCAAACACCACGGCGAAGATGCGGCTTCGCAGGAGTTAGGCCTGAAGATCGTCAGCTATATCCGTAACAGGGCCAATCAGTTTTCAGAAGAATACCAGCATAATTACAGCGTACTGGCAACACCGGCCGAAGGCTTGTCGGGCAAATTTACCCGTCGTGACCGTAAGAAATTCGGTTCGTTGCCCGGTATCACGGACCGCGACTACTATACAAACTCCAACCATGTACCCGTTTATTACAAATGTAGCGCCCGCCACAAGGCAGAAGTGGAGGCTCCCTATCACGAGATGACACGCGGAGGCCATATCTTCTATGTCGAAATGGATGGAGACGCGACCCATAACCCGGAAGTGATCATGCAAGTTGTCGATATGATGGACCGTTATAATATTGGCTACGGTTCCGTCAACCACAATCGTAACCGCTGCCTCGACTGCGGCTACGAAAATGCGGAAACGCATTTGGAAAAATGCCCTAAATGCGGCAGCACCCATCTCGACAAACTACAGCGCATCACCGGTTACCTGGTCGGTACGACAGATCGCTGGAACAAAGCGAAACTGGCAGAACTGAACGACAGGGTCGTCCATAATTAAAAATTGAAAATTGCGAGAGATATAAACAGTTATATTATAAACCAAGAATTGAAGCTCAGAAGTCAAGCATTTCATTTTTCAATTCTTAATTTTCAATTTCCAAAGTGCTTTCCATCATTGATATCATAGAAGATACAACTGTCGACGGTCCGGGATTCCGGACCGCGATCTATGCGGCAGGTTGTCCGAACGCTTGTCCTGGCTGTCATAATCCCGAATCGTGGGACATAAACAAGGGGAAACAAATATCGACGGAAGAGATTCTAACGAAGGTCTTGGCAGACGACTTTGCCAACGTGACCTTCAGCGGCGGCGACCCCATGTTCCAACCGGAAGGTTTCACCAAGCTGGCACAGGCGATCAAAGAAAAAAGCCGGAAAAACATCTGGTGTTATACCGGCTATACTTTCGAGCGTCTTTTGGACAATCCGAAACAGGCAGAGCTACTCAAATACATCGACGTCTTGGTAGATGGTAAATTCAAACAAGCCCTACGCGATGAAAGCCTTCTTTTCCGTGGCAGCAGCAACCAACGCCTGATCGATGTCAAAGCTTCCCTAAAAGCCAACAAGACAGTCTTGTTGGAACTGAATTATGATTTATGAATTTTTTACAACTCATAATTCATGAATCTCCTTACCATTCAATGAACTTACCACGCTGCCTGCGTTTTTCAAGTTCTTCTTCAAGATAACGCTGACGGTCTTTGGCAATGTAGCGGCGAGCGAAGATATTCGGAACGGCAACACCTAAAGAGATACACAAGATAATTAAAGCCGAATTGATCCCGTTGGCAAAAGCATTGGTCACTTCACCAATCACCCCGTGCAGGTTGATAAAAGCAAACAACGAACGATACATCAGTACCCCCGGAATCATCGGGATAACAGACGGGATCGTTAACACATGATTGGGGACATCGAACCAATGGACCGCCTTTACCGCAATCAGACTCACGACAAAACTTCCCATAAACGAACCGATCACCGGACCATATCCCAACTCAAAATTCACAAAATTACGGGTACACACTGCAATGATCCCCCCTAAAGCCACTACCCACAACAAACGTCGCTGGATATTGAAAATCATTGAAAAACCCATCGCTGCAATAGCCGCCGCAATGGCATAAATATAATAAGGATCATGCGGCACCATGCTCAATTCACTGAACTTATGGTCGATCTCTATATCGTTCATTACCAACACCCGCATGGCAAAAGCAATCCCGAACGTCATCGCTCCGACCATCATCATCGTATTGGCCGCCCGCGTAATCCCGACAAGCAAATGATTGTCAATCATGTCATCCACAAAATTGATTAACGGTACTCCCGGCACGATAAACAGAGCACAAGCCAGCAACGGATGGTAAGGCGTGGATGACAGCCCCGAAAAAGAAGAAGCATACGCCAGACAAGTCGCCACAAACGCCGCAATCGCAATACTCATATACACATTTATCCCGAACTCGATACAACGCGCTCGGACACGGAATCCGACAAATGCACAAATAGAAGCAAACAAAAACGCGATCCAGTCACAGCCGAACAACTTACAGAAACCGCCACAGGCAAACCCTGCACCGATTGCCACCAGGTAAGGCATATAGTTACGAGGTTTACGCGCAATCCGCTCAAGCTCTTCCTCATACTGGTCCAACGAATAGTCTTGTTCAATCGCCTTCCATGACAGATGGCTGACCTCCGTAATGGTCGTCATATTGATACCATGCTTCTCACACTTCTGAAATTTTGAAAAGGAATGTGTCTCGTCGCTCACATTCACCATAATCATCGTCCATCTGATATCCAGATGAAGCTTTTCTTCAGGAATCCCCATAAAAGCAGCCACACGCTTCATGTTCCGTTCGATGCGGTTCGTATCCGCGGCACTCTCCATCAGCAATTTTCCCGTACGGAGTAATAAGTCCAGTTTTCTCCGTAACAACAAAACCTCCCGGTCTGTCAAAGTCTCTTTTTCCATCCTTTTTGTCTTTTCTCTATTAAATGCGGGCACAAAAGTAAGAAGGCTGACTTTCACAAGCAAGCCTTCCTCTAATCAATTCTATTGATTCTGTCGAATGATTCTTTTGTTCACCATGTTAGTTATTTATAATTTTCAAATCGACGTCCTTGATTTACAAAGGCATATTGCCATGTTTCTTCGGCGGATTGCTCTGGCTCTTATTTTTTGCCATTTCAAGCGCCTGTATCAACTTGTAACGTGTCTGACGGGGCATGATGATCTCATCGATAAATCCTAATTCGGCTGCTCGATAAGGATTCGAGAATTGTTCATTGTATGCCTTCATAGCCTGTGCTTTTTCTTCTCCTTCCGCTTTCCGGTACAGGATATTGACAGCCCCTTCGGCTCCCATCACTGCGATTTCCGCCATCGGGTAAGCCAAGTTGATGTCGGCGCCGATCGGTTTGCTCGACATCACGATATAAGCGCCGCCGTAAGCTTTACGCGTAATCAACGTAATTTTGGGAACTGTCGCCTCGGCATAAGCGTAAACGATCTTCGCCCCGTGGCGGATAATCCCGTCATGCTCCTGCTGACAGCCGGGTAAAAAGCCGGGTACGTCCTCAAACGTCACCAGCGGGATATTGAAGCAATCGCAAAAACGGATGAAACGAGCCGCCTTGTCCGAGGCATCGATATCCAGCACACCAGCTAGGAAAGCCGGCTGATTCGCCACAATACCAACCGACTGGCCACCCAGACGGGCAAAGCCGACCACCACATTCCTTGCAAAATGAGACATCACTTCGAAAAAATAATGATTGTCGACCACTGGCTCGATCACGTCCTTCATATCATACGGCACGTTCGGATCATCGGGAATCACCGTCTGTAACGTTTCCGTTTCACGACGGATATCGTCAGAACACGGGAGAGACGGCGCATCCTCCATATTGTTTGACGGCAGGAAGCTCAGCAGCTCGCGGATACTCATCAACGTTTCCTCCTCCGTATCACACACGAAATGCGTCACGCCACTTTTACTGCTATGCACATAGGCGCCTCCCAATTCCTCTTTCTCCACCGTCTCATGCGTAACGGCCTTCACGACATCCGGTCCGGTTATGAACATATGGCTCTTCTCTTTCACCATAAAAATGAAATCGGTCAGTGCCGGCGAGTAACAAGCTCCACCGGCACAAGGACCGAGGATAGCCGAAATCTGGGGAACCACCCCGGAGGCCATCGTATTTTGATAGAAGATCGACGCATAACCTGCCAGGCTACCGACTCCTTCCTGGATACGCGCACCTCCCGAATCGTTCAATGCGATCACAGGTGCACCATTTTTCAGAGCTAGCGTCTGGACCTTTACGATCTTGGCGGCATTGGTCGAACTGAGCGTTCCTCCGTAAACTGTAAAATCGTAGGCGTAGACAAAGACCTGACGACCTTCGATCTTACCATATCCAGAAACGACACCGTCTCCCGGAATCTTGTTTTTCTCCATGCCGAAATTCGTGCATCGATGCGTCACGAACTTATCCAGTTCAACAAACGTACCTTTATCCAGCAACATATCAATACGTTCACGGGCTGTCATACGCCCCGCCTCATGTTGCTTATCGATACGAACTACGCCGCCACCCAGAGCAGCTACTTTATCTAGTTCTTCAAACTTCTTATATATCTCTTCTTTCTGCATTTTCTTCCTGATTAATTACTTCCAATGTCATCAACACCTGATTCACGTTTACCGTGTCTCCTTCCTTCACCAGGATTTCACGTACCCGACAATCAGAGCTGACCTTATAGTTGCTCTGCATCTTCATGGCTTCGAGCACCACCACGATATCCCCGGCAGACAGAAGGTCTCCTTCGTTCACAGGAATCTTCATGACCTTTCCGGGCATCGGCGATACAACCTTGTCGCCCTGCTTCTCTTCGCTGTTCTTGCGCATACGTAGATATTTGGCCTGCGAATCGATTATGTCGACCGAATAAGAGGAGAAAAGCGTGTTGACCTGATAGTTCTTTCCTCCTCCCGAACGGATCAGCTCGGCATTGTAAGAATGTCCGTCATGCAAGATCGAACAAGCCCCGTTCTCAGCCATCACGATATCCACCTCGTAGGGCTGTCCGTCTATGTCGAGCCGCACCTTGTTTCCATCCTTTCCAAGCAGCTCCACATCAGCCACCCGGTTTCCAATATGTATTTCCATTATAAACAATTTTTCAAATCCTTAACACACCTTTCTGCAACCCGAACTCACGCCAACGGCTGATCGGACGGTTGTCCCCCGAAGAGCCCGATGCGTTCTCCTCCAGGTTCATCAGGTAATCCATATAAGCAGCGATCATGGCGATATTTTCCGATTCATGCTCGTCTCCGGGGTTCACCGGATGTTGCAGCTCCTCGCCATGCTTTCCGATAAACGACGTATCGTAGGTTCCATGCACAAAATCAGGTATATCCATGATCCGCCTGAGATAGCTGATATTCGTCTTCAGCCCGGTAATCTTGTATTCGTGTAAGACACGCCTCATTCGTTCGATCGCATACTCGCGGCTGGTAGCCCACACGATCAGCTTGCCGATCATCGGGTCATAATAGACCGGAATCTCATAACCTTCATAGACATAGCTGTCGATTCGCACTCCGATCCCGTTCGGTTCGGTCAGCTGGCGGATAATGCCGGGAGATGGCATGAAATTGTTGGCGGTATCTTCGGCACAGATCCGGCATTCGATAGCATGCCCACGCTGGGATATATCTTCCTGCCGGATATGCAACGGTTCGTTATCGGCAATACGAAGCTGCTCCTTTACCAAGTCGAGTCCCAACACCTCTTCGGTAATCGGATGCTCCACCTGCAAACGGGTGTTCATTTCGAGAAAATAAAAATTACGGTGTTTATCGACCAGGAACTCGATCGTCCCGGCACCGGAATAGTCGACGGCCTTAGCAGCCGCAACCGCCTTCTCGCCCATCTCTTTCCGCAGTTCCGGCGTAATGAACGGCGACGGACTTTCCTCGACAATTTTCTGGTTACGGCGTTGCACAGAGCATTCGCGTTCGCAGAGATGGACCACATTCCCGTAATTGTCGCCTAAAATCTGGAACTCGATATGATGTGGTCCCTCCACGTACTTTTCCAGATAAACTGTATCGTCACCAAAAGAAGAGAGCGACTCCGAGCGAGCGGCGTTGTAAGCCTCTTCCACCTCTTCTTCCTTATGGATCAGACGCATTCCCTTTCCACCGCCTCCCATCGAGGCTTTCAGCATGACCGGGAAACCGATCTCCCGGCAGACCCGGCATGCTTCTCCAACATCCTGCAAAGGCTGCTGCGTGCCAGGAACGACCGGCACACCGGCGTCTATCATCCGCTTGCGGGCGGATATTTTATCTCCCATCGCCTCCATCGTTTCTGCCGACGGGCCGATAAAGACGATTCCTTCTTCTTTGCACCGGCGGGCAAAATCCGCATTCTCGGACAGGAAACCATATCCGGGATGAATCGCATCCACCTTGTGTTGCTTGGCTGCCCGGATGATCTTTTCGATATTCAGGTAACTATCTTTTGATGCTGTCGGTCCTATCAAGACCGCTTCGTCGGCATAAAGGACATGACGTGCCGTCCGGTCTGCTTCCGAAAAAACAGCCACCGACCGTATCCCCATTTCGCGACAGGAGCGCATAACCCTCACAGCTATCTCGCCCCGATTCGCAATCAGAACTTTTCTTATCATATTTATTGTATTTATGTTTCGCATCCATAGCCTAACCCACGAGGATATGAACCTTATAATGAACGGCAGGTCTTCTGACTGACTCCCATCCTGAAGCCTTCCCGACTTAATTATAACAAGTCAGTGGCGAAAGTAGTTCCAAGATGTTAAAACGGAGCTTCACAGCAGCGGGACTGTCCGGGATTTACACCCGATTCCCTTTTAATCCATATTCCCGAACGGGAAATACAGAACCGATTCAGTGGCAAATGTAAACTTTTTTTCTGATACGCTCTATTTCGACCGCCAAAATTCGGTACGGACACACGAAATATTCTGTAATCAGTGGCAGCAATTATATAATCACTGCCACTGATTACAGAATTACTATCGCTGATTTTAGAATAAATGAAGGGATAACGATCTTTTTACCCTTTACAAAGTGAAAATCGAAAGTAACAAACGAATATATTCTACCCGACGATCCATTTGCCGCCCGGAATGAGCGAAATAACCTTGGTTGTCACGAAGCAGCAAATGAACGTGCATGTCGCAATCGCAGGAATGGCGGCAACAGTCGGTAACGGCAAGACGGACTTGAACACCGCCACCCACAGACCGAGCCAAAAGATATGCATCAGATACATCCCATAGCTGAGTTTAGAGAGTTCCAATACGAAGCGCGGAGTTTCGGGAAGTTCAATACAACTGAACATCAGGAACGTGCCGGCCGTAAGCAACACACAGTTGATGGTGCAGAAAGCCCACCCTATTTCCAGCACGGGCGTGGGGAGTATTTCTCCGGGAATGGCCTGAACATAGAACGAATATATGGTAATAGCTGCACCAATGAGCATCGAAACAATTCCGATAATAAAACGTTTGGAACGGTTCCAGGTCAGATGGACATGTATATAATGTGCGAGCACAAGATAGCCTAAGTAACCGGAGAAATACCACAGCATATGGTATTCGTTCCAAAAGCACTGTCCCCACACTTCTCCGAACCAACGGTTCAGATATGGCATACAGGTCGACAAGAGAAACAACCCGATAAAGAAACGTTCTTCTTTGACCGTCACTCTGCTCAACCAGGGCGAGATGATAGGAATAAACAGGTAAATGCTGATCAAGGGATACATAAACCATAGATGCCCGGCCAGCGTCGGGAAGTTCAGAAATATCCGCGACAGATCCTTGATCGAGGTCGCTCCATCAATCTGCCCCCACAACATCGGCAGAGTACTGTAGAGTATCATGAATATGAAAAACGGTGGTAGAATGCGGATACAACGCCGACGATAGAACTGCCACATGGTCTGCCCTTCCTTCATCGGCGCAAGAAGAAAAGCGGAGACTATTATAAACAACGGCACGGCCATACGCGAAAACCCATCGTATATGGACACCCATAGCCGGTCTGACTCATTTGCCAGAAAGGCTTGCGGGCCCACCATGTCCGTCGAACCGGGGGCACCGTAAAAGTTTTCACTGGCGTGGACGATCATAACAAGGAAACATGCGAACACGCGTACATAATCCAAAAAAACTATACGTTTCATTTTTTTGCTTAATTACTATATTAATAAGAGATTTAATTCTTTAGGCGAAGCATGCATTCATGGCGGAAAATTTCGTAATTTTCCAGATACTGCTTAATTGGCGGTAAAGATAGGAAAAAAGCCGGAAATCCTCTCAAACAGGTTTGAACAACTAGGGCAACCGCACCAAAACCCGGAAATCGCATGAAATATACCCCAAAAAAACAGAGTCTTTTTCTCTAAAAACGGCTATAAAATAGGTAAAACCGGGTGGTTTTTATTGTCCGACAAGGCACTTTTGTTGCCGGACATCCCCATGTTGCCCCCTCTTACACCCGGATGTACCGACTCTCTACACCCGGATGTTAAGGATGGCAACATGGGGGTGTTTACGGAATTATCTGCTTGTTTCTGCTAAAAAAAGAGAGGGCTTTTGTGAAATGAAGAACCGTATTTCGCCAATTTAATACCTATTCAACAATATGATAAAACGTCATATTGGAAAATTTTGATGCGGTTGCCCTGGTTGCTTCGACGGTAAATATATCGTCATAAAGGACGGAAGATCAAGTATCTTTCCTATTTCTTTCCAGCAAAAACGAATCCCCTGCAATCATTGACTACAGGGGATTGTTTTTTGTCTGCTTCGGTCTTCACAGAAGGAGAGCAGATGAACTTTTTTTAATTTCATTACTTTAGTATTAATATTCACCGCTTGTTCGCCCTCGCGGGGTAGTTGGTCGATCCGGACGGAGAGCTGTAAAAGCTGATGTTCCGGGAATACCACACGATGAATCTTAGAATTATTTGATTTTAATATTTCGAAAGTGCCGCGCACTGATGTACGCGACACATTTACAATCTATTCATCAATTATTTTACGATAGCTTTAACCGCTTCTTCGCCTTCAACAGCTACTACAACCACACCCTGAGGAGCAGCGATAGTTGCGTTGTCGGAAGTGATAACTGTGTTAGCCACTACCTGGCCTAAAATGTTGCTGACAACAACTTTCTTACCGGTAGCGCCTACGATCTGAACACCACCTTCAGTAGCGATCACTTTCACTTCAGATACTTCAACACCTTCGTTTGCTGTAGGAGCTTCAGCAGCGTCCAAAGTAAATACCTGAGGAGCAACAGTGTTAGAGAAGATAACCGTACCGTTAACTACAGCCAAACTCTTGTTTGTATTAAGAGCTACGATTTCATAACCTTCACCGTCAACAACTTTGAAGCCAACAAGAGAAGTATTCTTAGCATCTCTTACTTTATATTCGTTCTGCTTGCCATCTTTATCAAGATCGCCAGTATAAGCAATCGTATCAGCAACAACAGTTACACCACGGAAGATTGCGCTGTCGCCTGTAGCATTGTTTGCAACGAAGTCACCCTTAGCAGCCAAAACGTTACCAACGATTGTGTCGTTCTTAACTTCTGCACCTTTGTAGATGTAGTAACCATATTCTGTATTGTCATCGCCACGATTCACATAAGCAGAGTCAACATACAGAGAGAAGTCAGAATCATCAGCAGCAGCTTTCAGTTCGTCACCTACGCGCAACATCTTAGCGATACCAGCAGAAGCTGTCAACATTTCACTACCGTTTACTACATTGTAATGACCTGCATCAACCTTAGCATAGACAGGAGCTTCAGCACCTTCGATGTTGAAGTAAGTTTCAACACTTGCAGTCGGATTATCATAAGTTACAGTAAGATTAGAGATATTCATTGTAACCATCTTAGCAGCATTTTCATTAGCAGCTACCACCTTATAAGAGCCACCGACAGGATTTTCTGCGAAGAAGAAACGTTTTTGATTTTCATTAACAGCTCCGTTAGTAGAAGATGTCAATTTTACAACAGCGCCTTCATAAGCAAATCGACCTTCAGCATTATAAGCTTTTTCCATTGCATAAGCAACACGAACCAATGTATCACCTAAAGCCTGAGCACCATAATAAATAGTATCACCAACAGTAGCCAAATCAACACCTTCCATCAGACGCAATTCAACAGCTTTGTCAGCACCTTTAGCACCAGCAATTACAGAATCCTGAACCAAAGTCAAATAGATATCATCAGCAGCTTTAGAAGCCAGATTGAACTTAACAGCACCGTAACCCATTTCTTCTTTTGTATAGTACTTGTAACCGATGTGCTTGTTAGCCATATCTACATCGAGTTTTGTGAATACCAAAGTATCGCCACCAACAGTAGTGTAAATGCTCTTAGCTGCATCTACTGCGTACAAAGGTTGATTTGTAAACGGTTGTGCCGGAGCAACAACAGCTAAACTTTCACCATTAGAGCCTGTGGCAACGCCTGAAGAAACAGTTGCAGAGACAATATCACGAGCCTGAGCAGAATAAGTACCATCTTCGTTTTCCTTTACATAGAACTGAGTAGAAGGAACATATACAGAAGCAGCTTCGGCATAAGTACCACTTGTACCAGTCAAATACTTATCATTATTAGTTGCATTACCGCCTGTACCTTTAAACTGCAAAGAATAAACACCTGTTCCACCAGCCAGTTTAACCGGAGTACCTTTAGAGATTGTGATAAGCGGAGCATTGATCTGGATAGAGTCTACTACCAACTTTGCACTACCATCGAAACTCTTGTAACCTACAAGATAAGTAACTCCTGAACCAGCACCATGATCTGCAACTTCAAATTCGCCAGCTGTATTGAAACGAACAATAGAATCAGTTGTCATAACGATAGAATCGTTACCCAAGTCCATTTTCAAAGTAAATGTCTGCAAACCTTCATTCAAAGCACCTTTATATGCAGAAGATGTAACAGTAATAGTTGTATCCAACTGGAAAGAAGCAGCTTTTACAGAAGCGGCAGTACCCACCATTACAGTATCGATTGTAATATACTGCGGCTTCTTTGTACCCTTCGTGCTGTTTTCCTGACCAACTACCTGGAAGCGGAATTTGCTACCAACAGGAACCGGAATCAATTCATTAGCAGTGAAAAGACCACCGTCACGACCGGCAAAGTCAAATTTGAATGAAGGAAGAACCGGAGCAAGGTCTTCTTTTGTTACATCATAATCTGCTTTAGCTGCTTCTACTGTGAAAACAGCAGCCGTACCTGTTGCACCAGCTTTGTCAGTTTTGCCATCAACCATCAACAAGCCGGGAGTTTGAGACATCTCAACCAACTTGCCATCAGTAGTTGTACCGATAATACTATAACCACCCGTACCATGTTTAATTTTAAATTCGCTAATACCAGCAGCAATAGCCGTACCGAATTTATCTGCGCCATTCAATTTAGCAGAGAAAGAAAGCTGTTTCTGAGTAGCTTTGTTCGTCAATGTGTAGATAGAGTCATTACCCGGCATATTGACACGAACCAAATTGGCTTTCCACAAAGCAGAGTCCATATCCGCCTTAGTAGTACCTTTACTACCAAGTGCCACAGAGTCTGCCAAAGAAGCCTTATCCCAAGTCAGGTAATCAGAACTGGTCTTCAAATGCACATACTTGTCACCGATCTGTGCATAAGAGACAGTAGCAATTGCTGCGAACGCAGCAACGAGAGTAGAAAATCTCTTGTTCATAATCTAAATTTTAATATTAATAATACAGTTAATTGAAATATCAGTTCTTACTTCTTACTATCATTATGTACACGTATATATAATGTACACGTGTTAACATTTGTACTTTGATAGCAAAAACGATCCTTTTTTTTAGTCATTTTTTTTGCCTATCTTCGAAGTTCGTATTGGAAAGATGGTTTTTTGTACTCCAATTGCTATCTAATTGATAAGAAAGGATATAGGGGTACGAATTTTTTTACAGAAAAGAGTTGTGGTTTAAAAAGGAATGCGTATTTTTGTCTCGGAAAAATGACAAATTTAAAGGATCGTTTTTTTTAGTCATTTTTTAACCCACCAATCACTTGATTTACAATAAATTATTTTCCAATTACCAAGTCTTAAATTTCATCAGCCCCGTTTTGGTTCAAAAATCGGTCTTTTTCAAGGAAATCCTTGATGCTTACTACGTTTCAGAGGGATACTTATCCGTTTTTGATCCGATGCCTATTTGTTTGTTTTTCGGTGATTGTCCGATTTTCCTCCCCCAAACGGCCATTATTACTGCATCGGCACAAACCCTTCGTAGCGAACCGTCCAGCTCCCGTCTTTCGGGAAACCGGGAGCCTCCCCCTCCGAGCCGTCCCAACCGCCACACATCATGGCGACTGCCGTCAGCAACGCTCCGTTGGAAGGGAAATAGGGAAACGGACCGCCTGTCGCCAAACCATGTTCGTCGAACTGGAATCCGGCGGAAGGGTGCATCAGCATGTCAATAGCCAGTGCCGGTTGTCCCGTACGGGCGGCAGCCATGGCCAACATCGGGAAATCCCAGCCCCAAATGCGATTGAATTGCCATTCTTTGCTGACTTTCTCCAACGTGCGCTTGAAAGTCGGCTGGTCTACCCCATCACCAGGCAACATGCCGTAGACACCGGTCAGGGCCGGATGCTCGTAGGTATATTTTGTCCACATATCGGGGATGCCCTCGTAGGTGGTATAGACGCCGTCGGCAACGGGAAGGGGAGCCATCTTCGAAAGTACTTCCTTCCATTTCTTCGTTCTTTTTTCCGACAGGCCCAGCCGGTCCGCCCATTCCAACGCCGTGCGCAAGCCGTAGCGGAAATAGCCTAACTCGAAAATCGGATTGATGGTCTGCAACGGGTCCGTATTCTCGGAAACGACAACGACAGGAGGACCCAGGACATATTGTTTCGTCTTTTTGTCGTAGAAAAGGTAATCTGCCATATAATCGGCCGTGTTCAGCACGACGTCTTTCCATTTCTCCAATGTTTCGGGAGCAGGTTTCTGACGGTATTGCATCTCGGCGAAGTAGATCGGATGGGGTTCGTGCCAGATCAGATAGGCATGGGCGCTACCAGGCCATTCGCGGTTGAAGTTTCCGGTGCACTTCGGCCAACGTGCACCGCTACGACCTTCGCTCTTGGCACGTTCGAGAGCCTCCGGCATAAAGTCCTTATAGACGTTCAGATAGTTATCAAAACATTCCATCCGATTCCACAACCCGTAGTGCACGCCATGCCACCAAATCATCTCGAAGTGGAAACGGCCGAACCAGCCGTTATTCACCAAACCGGATTCCTGAGGTGGGAACAGTCCGCTTTCATTTGCACGCATCAAGTACTGCGAGAGGACAATACGCCGTTCCAGTTCCAGCCAGCGGGGATCTTTGCTTCCGGAGAGGTCGACGGCAGCTCCCGAACGCCAGTATTTCTCCCAACTGACAGCACTCTTCCGTTCGATAGAGGCAACCGACTCGGTCACATCGGCGACCGGTTCAGGAGAGAAGCAGCAGGTAAAGGAAAAGGTGGAAGTATGCCGGGGCTGGAGGAGGAAGGTATGCTCCTTTTCAGATTCACGGCTGAAAGTGGCAGGGCCGGTCCAGTCAAGGGTGGCGTAGTAGTGCGTGTCATCCATCGTACGGGCGATACGGACCGAGTTCGGAGCCAACTTCTCGAAGGTGGAAGTATGGCCAGAGATCGTGTCGTAGCGTCCTATATAATGTTTGAAATAGCGTCCGTCGGGATAAGGAAAGTCGAGATAGATGCTCATATTACCATCGTTCAACAGTTCGGACTCGATGCTGACTCCGATCATATCTTTATCGGGATGGCAGACGGTACGCACTTTCACCTCTTTGCGGTTCAGTTCGAAACGGCTATAGACGACACCTGTCCACAGATCGATTTCCTGCCGGGCATTGCCCAGGTCAATTTCCCGCGCTTCCGTACCGTCTTCACGCAGTAGACGGAAACCGATACGGCCCAGGTTATAGCGATGAGGGTTCTTGGTCAGCCATTCGGACAGCTCGGGCTGGTCGGGATTGCGGAGTTCATAAGCAATCTTTTTGCCGTGCGTCTCCACGACAACCGGACGGTAATCTTCGGCTCTCATCCCTTCGGGGAGGGGAAAACTATGCCAGCTCCAGTCGGACAGGGTGTTGAAGGGGACGAAGGTCTGCAATCCGGTTATATCCATCCCGAAGGCAAACTTGCCGTTACCTACTTGTGCCGGACTTTTCAGAAGCGTCCCGGTCGTACACACGCGATGCCGCTTGACAACGGCCTCCCGGTCAATGGGCTCTCCCATAACAGACAAAGGTAAAAAGACCGACAGGCAAAAAAGGCTGACTAAACTTATCAGTTTTTTCATGGTAGTTATCCTTTTATATGTTTCTGTGGATAAAGATAAGAGATTGCCACCAAGCCTCAGTTTACAGTTCTGACATTTTTCCTTCGATTTCTGGTAAATAATGGTTTACTTGTTACTTTTGGCTTGATCCAAAAGTAACCAAAAAATCAAGGCTTAACCGTCCGGTCTACTCCGGGCAAAGGTTCCGCTGTCGCCTGCGAAACTCGCTTCGCTCAGACAGCGCAGGCTCCGGCCGCTACACCTTTGCCCTCCGCTTGACGACCGTCCGCTTAGGCCTTTCTTAGAAAGCTCCGCTTTCTCTTGGGATAGCCGATACCGACGGTTCTTCTGCGGCCCCGTGTCAAGCACGGGGACAAGCCTGTTTCCGCATTTGATACGGGATCGCAAAGGAGCAGGCAGCATCGGCCATCCTTGAGTACCAGAGAAGACCGGTCCTACTATATTATATATTGTCGGTCTTCTTCTTCCAAACCAGGAAGAAGGCTAAAACAACGATTGTTATGGCAAAGCCGATAATTTGTGAAATGCCGTTTTCCATGCCTAAGCCTTCAGGAGCGACAAAGATGTATGTCGAGCAGACAGCTGTCATAAACAAAGCCGGAATCAGCGTAACGATATAGGGCTTCTTCGAGATCACCAAGTAGACAGTCAATGCCCATAAGGTAAACACCGCGAGTGTCTGGTTACTCCAAGCAAAATAGCGCCAAATCATATCGAAACCATCCTTGTCTTTCTGGCTGTAAAGCAAAAGAGCGATAGCCACCAAGAACAAAGGAATGCAAATCATGAGCCGCTTGGAGACACTGCGCTGTTCAAGATGCAGAAAGTCCGCCACAATCAGGCGGGCCGAACGAAACGCCGTATCACCGGAGGTAATTGGGGCGGCGATCACACCTAAGACTGCCAATATACCACCTACCGTACCGAGCCATTCTTTCGTAATACTGTCGACGACAACGGCAGCATTGTTTTCCCCCATACCATTGTTATGATAGAAATAAGTAGCAGCAGCAGCCCAGATCAACGCAACGATACCTTCCGTAATCATGGAGCCGAAGAAAATAGGACGTCCGTACTTCTCATTCTTGATGCAACGGGCCATCAACGGACTTTGTGTCGCGTGAAAACCGGAAATGGCACCGCAGGCAATGCTGACGAACATAATCGGGAAGATAGGCAGATGACCGGGATAGGTGTTCGGCATCCCATCCGTGATTTCAGGCAACGGCGGATGATTGACGAACAACATCACCAGAATGCCGATCGCCATAAACAACAAAGCGGCAGCAAACAAAGGATAGATTTTCCCGATAATCTTATCGACCGGCAACAAGGTCGCCAGGATGTAATACAAGAACACGACAATGATCCAGAAAGTAGTATCCAGATGTTCCGGTGTCAGCTTTGCCAGCAAGCCGGCAGGCCCGGCCACAAACACGGAGCCGACCAGCACCATCAGGATTACCGTAAAACCACGCATGAACTGCTTGAAGTTCACGCCCAGGTAACGGCCGATAATCTCAGGCAAGCTCTCCCCGTTATGACGCAGGGATAACATCCCGGACAGGTAATCGTGTACTGAACCGGCAAAGATACTTCCCAACACGATCCACAGGAAAGAAGCGGTTCCGAACTTCGCTCCCATAATGGCGCCGAAGATCGGTCCCAGTCCGGCGATGTTCAGAAACTGGATCATAAAGACTTTCCAAGTTGGCATCGGAATATAATCCACGCCGTCCTGGTGCGTATAGGCAGGAGTCTGCCGTTTGGCATCTATGCCGAAAATACGTTCGATGAATTTACCGTAGACGAAATAACCTACGATGAGTGCAATAAGGCAACAAACAAAAGTAATCATAATCGGTAATTGAAAATGGAAAATTGAGAATTGAAAATTAGATTGATAAGGATACAACAAGGGAGAGAAAATGGAAAACTGAAAAGTAAAACAATTCTTCTTTATCTTTCAATTTTCCATTTCCAATCTTCAATTCAGAAGTTTTTTAACGACTTCCGAGATCATACGTCCTTCGGCTTTTCCGGCTAATGCCTTGGAGGCAATGCCCATTACCTTCCCCATGTCCTTCGGACCGGTAGCCCCGACCTGTGCAATGATTGCCTTCAGCTCGACTTCCAGCTCTTCGGCAGACATCTGTTTCGGCAGGTACTTTTCGATAACGGCTACCTGTGCCAGTTCGACATCGGCCAAATCCTGACGTCCCTGCTGCACGTAGATAGCGGCGGAATCCTTACCCTGTTTGACGAGCTTTTGCATGATCTTCAATGCATCGGCATCTGTCAATGTATCGTTGGCTCCCGGAGCGGTCTTCGCTTCGAGGAAAAACTTCTTCACGTTTCTCAGTGTTTCAAGGGCGACTTTATCTTTCGCCTTCATTGCGTTTTTAATGTCTTCGCTGACTCTTTCGAACAAATCCATAGTTTTGTAAATTAAAGAATTAAGAATGAATAATTAAACCTTCGCGTATCCAACTACTCATCATTAATTTTTCATTATTTATTATCAATTAGTCATTATTCATTACCTAAAACTAATAACTGTGCCGCCAGATTTAGGCTTCTTGTTTTGGTTAGCGGCAGGCGAGGTGAACGACATGCCTTGGGTACGTACCGGTTCCTCACCCTTCCGGCGTATCTGCTGCACGTCTTTGGCAGTCCGCTTGTAGGCAGGTTTGTCTTCCATGAAAGAGATCAGAGCGTCATCGTCCAATTCGTCGACGGCAAATACAACGATTTCGGCATTCGGACGCGAGTCGATATATTCACCGTAATAACGTCCCATCAAGGCATCTTCTTCTGCTCGTCTTTTTCTTTCCGCTTCTTCCTTCTCTGCCATTTCGCGCAGTTGTTCTTCTGTGACAAGCTCCTGCTGTTCCGTCTTGGTCAGGATATCTTCCAACCCGAAACCGGTCACCAAGATCGTAATCTTGATCTTATGCCCTAAACTGTCATCATAACCATGTCCCCACTTCACCTCGTATTCAGTCTTGAATTGCGACATGAAATCATGTATATCGTCCATTTCACTGATACGAAGTTCGTCTTCATGGCTATAATAAATGACAAACGCTACCCGTTTAGCATTGAAAATATTGTTCACATCGTTGACCAACGTACTCTCCAATGCTTCCGTAATCGCTTGTCGCAAACGTCCTTCTCCTTCTCCGAAACCGATACTGATCAAAGCTACGCCACTGTTACGCATCGTCGTGTCGACATCGGCAAAGTCGACATTCTGTTCCAAATCGGTCGTCACGATTTCGGCTATGCTCTTGGCCGCGATTGTCAATGTTTCATCCGCTTTACGATTCGCCTGTGGAACCGGCATGTCGGCAAAATTTCTCAATCGCTCATTGTTAATCACTAAAAGCGAATCGACATTCTGCGCCATATTTCTGACACCACGGAGCGCTTTCACGATTTTCGGCCGTCCTTCAAAGACAAAAGGTATCGTAACGATACCGACAGTCAGAATCCCCATATCTTTAGAGATCTTAGCGACTACCGGCCCGGCTCCTGTTCCCGTACCACCCCCCATTCCGGCCGTAACAAAGGCCATACGAGTACCGTCATCCAACATCCGGTAGATGTCTTCTTCACTTTCCAAGGCGGCTTTTTCTCCCACTTCCGGAACATTCCCCGAACCAAGTCCATGCGTCGTATTCTGTCCGATCAGCAATTTATTAGGAACCTCCGACTTCTGCAACGCCTGATTATCGGTATTGCATAACACGAAAGATACATCCCGGATACCTTCGCGATACATATTGCTGACCGCATTACCACCACCGCCACCGACACCGATCACCTTGATGATTGTCTGAGGCGCTTTTGCCAAATCAAAATCGTATGTATTATCGTCCATTGTCGTCTGTCTTTTATTGTTACCGATTATTGCTCATCTTTCAAGGCCTTGTCAATGCCTTCTCCCACCTTATCCACCGCATTTTTGAAAAGGTCGCCGATACCCCAGCCCTTACGGTTCTTTTTCTCTTCCTCCTTCTTTGTTCCGGAATTGCGGTTCTTAGTCGTAGCCGCTGACTGCTTTTCAACAGGCGGTTCTTCCTGCTTTTCTTCTATTTCAGCGATCACGGGTTCTTCTTTCGGCTCGATCTTCGGTTCTACCACTTTCGGTCTCTCCGGTTCGGGAGCGATATAAAGGGCGCAGTTCTCCGTTCCTTTTAGCAACAGGGCGGCTGCGGTCGTATACTCGGGATTATTGGCAATCATCTCGCCGTCGGCAATCAGATCTTTCCGGACGGAAGCATAACGAACATCCATCTTGAAACGTTCGCTGAGGGCTTCACGCATGTTCTTCAGAGCGGCTCCGTTGCCGGCAATCACGATACTGTAACCGGGATCTTTCGCCACTCCCGCATCTTCCATGCGGGCGTATATGTTTTCGATGATCTCACGGCTGCGGACTTCCACCACCATATTGATATCCGAAAGTTTGATCTCGCTCGAATGCTGTCCGTCGGCCAAGTCTACCGTGACCATCTGCTGTTCGTTATCTTTTTCCCAGATAGCGTTGCCGTAGGTGCGCTTGACACGTTCCGCTTCCTTCTCCGGCATACCCAAGGACATCAAGTCGCGAGTGATCAGATGGCTGCCCAACGGAATAACGTAGAGACCGGCCAGACTGCCATCCTTGTACACCGTAACAGAGGTGACGCCTGCACCGAAGTCGATCAACGCACACCCCTTCAATTTCTCCTGTTCCGTCAGGATCAGGTCTGCCAACGCCAGCGGCGCAACAACAACACCTGCCACATCGAGCTTGATCTGCTCCGCCATGTTCGTGGTTACGGCATGACGAAGAGACGGACGGCCAACGAGCAACTTATAGCGGGCTTCAATACGCGAACACCCCAAACCTACCGGATGGTTTTCCGGCTGGTTGTCGAGATAATAAACGGGAGCGGCTATATCCAGCACGTCCAGCATATCGGGACGATACTGCCGGCATTCCTGGTCCAGTTCCTTCAGCACCTCTTCAGTCACCGTACCGTTACCGAGCACTTTCGACACGGCATGGTTAATCGAACGAAGCGACTGGCCTCCCACCCCGATATATATCTTACCGATACGGGAACCGCCCAATTTGTTTTCCAGTTTGCGGATCAACCGCACGATCTTGCCGGCCGCATCTTTTATATTATATACACATCCTCTTCGTATACAGGTATCGGAGTTCTCCACTTCGTAGGCAATGATGGAAAGTGTCCCGGCAGGGCCTTTCGCGCCTACCATGCCGACCATGTGAGAAGAGCCAAGGTCGATGGCCGCTATAAAGTCTGTGTATGCCATATTCTCTATCTTTTAGTACAAACAATCTGATCCTTATATTTTAAACTGATAATGCTGTACTTCTCCCATCCCACCTTCGGGATCGCTTTCTCGTAGAAGAGCCGGAGATTGTCCAGCTTCTCCTCGAAATCAGCAAAGGAGCCCAGTACGATACGATGGTTACCGACCCGCGGAATCAGCTCCACCTCGTTATCAGGATGAACGTAAATCTGTTCTATCTGATTATTCCAGAAATCATTCTCCTGCAAAAATAATGCAAATTTGTATAAGTCGGTTACCGCCAGCTCTTTTTCCACATATCCGCTCACAACCGGAACGTGCGCCACATAGCGGCGACTGACAGGCATCGTGCTTCCCAGATTATCCACATAATAGTTGCCTCTCGGACTTATCACACGCAAGATAGGAATTTTTTGCTCCACTTCCAATTTAATCATGCCGGAAGGAGTCTTATAGGCTTCCACACGGGCAATCATTTCGTTTTTCAGCAATTCGTTTTCAATCCGGTCGGTGTTGATCTCGTCCATCGGCCTCTTGATCGGGTTCAAGTCAGCCTTCTTGAGGATATGCACCAAATCGCTCTCGCTCACAAAATGCTTGTCAAGGCTGTCCACGACCACTACTTGCAGGTCACGGCACAACTCCTTCTGCCTGCTTTCCCGAAAGAAGAAGGAGACAAACACGATGTAGCAGAACAACAGTGTTGCAACGATTATGGATACGATACGGATCACGATTTATTCTTTTTTATCCAATATTTGTTTTACCGGATCTACCAACAGTTCAATATTGCCGGCTCCGACCATCAGGACGACTTCGAGCTTACCGGCTTCGGCAGCCACCACGTCCAACAGTTCCTCCTTGCGGATCAACCGCTTGTCGGCAATGGTCACGGCATCGAAGATAATCTGTGAAGTGACACCCGGTATCGGCTCCTCACGTGCCGGGTAGATATCCAGCAGTATCAGTTCATCCAGGAGCGAGAGGCTGGCGGCAAAGTCGGCGGCAAAGTCACGCGTACGGGTGTAGAGGTGCGGTTGGAAAATACCGGTCACCTTACGTCCGGCATAAAGCTCCTTCACGGAAAGGATACTTGCCTTCAGCTCGGCAGGATGATGGGCATAGTCGTCGATCAGGACGATATTTTCTTTCTTGAGATGGAAGTCGAAACGACGGCGCGGACCGGCAAAGGTCGCCATACCATGCTTGATCTCCTCCGGTGTCACACCGTTCAGCCAGGCAAGGGCGATAGCGGCAACTCCGTTCTCTACATTCACTTTCACGGGCACACCCAACTGTATATCGGGGATGCGGACATCGGGACCGACAAAGTCGAAGAAAATTTCGCCACCTCCGATGCGGACGTTCTCCGCATAAAAGTCGGGACTTCCAGTTGAGAGTTGAAAGTTGAAAGTTGAAAGTTCTTTTGCGTCGAAAGCGCCGGTATAAGTATAAAACTTCACGCCTTCCTGCAGGCGGGGAGTGACGTTGATGCCTTGTTTCATAAGCAGGCAACCGTCCGGACGGATCAGCGAGGTGAAATGTTCGAAACTTTCACGATAGGCTTCCGGAGTCCCGTAGATATCCAGGTGATCGGGATCGGCCGCGGTAATAACGGCCATATAAGGTTTCAACCAATGGAACGAACGGTCGAACTCGTCCGCTTCTATCACGGTCAGGTCACTCTTGTCGGAAAGCATCAGGTTGCTGTCATAGTTCTTCAGGATACCGCCTAAGAAAGCATTGCAATCCACATGAGACTGTTTCAGCAGGTGGGCGACCATCGAAGAGGTCGTTGTCTTGCCATGCGTACCGGCCACACACAATCCTCGGTTGCAACCAGTGATCTCGCCTAACACACGTGCACGCTTCATCACCTCGAAACCATTCCCCCGGAAATAGCAAAGCTCCGAATGGTCTTCGGGAACGGCAGGGGTATAGACGACCAGTGTCTTTACCGGATCGGTAAAATCGTCAGGAATCAGATCCACATTGTCTTCATAGTGAATGGCGGCTCCTTCATAATTCAACTGCTCCGTCAGACCGGAAGGAGTCTTGTCGTAACCGCCCACCTTCTTTCCCTTCGAAAGGAAATAGCGGATCAAGGCACTCATTCCGATCCCGCCGGCCCCGATAAAATAGACAGCCGTTATGTTGTTTATATCCATATTTTCTTACTCGTTACTATTCTTTGTTACAAAGATACGATCTTCCCACCGTATTTGCCATAAAAGAACGGCATCTTCTTCAGAAAAGGCTATAGCTTTTCTTGTAAAAGACTATAACTTTTTTCACCAGAGGCCATAGCTTTTCCGGCAAAAAGTCATAGGTTTTTCTTTTCGATAATCTTGACGATCTCGTCCACTATGCGTTCCGCGCTCTGGTGCTGGGCCAATGTCGCGATGTTGCGGCCCAAGGCACGGAGACGTTCGTCGTCGTGGATGATTTCGAGAGCCTTCGGCACCAATTGCTGTTCGGCATCTTTGTCGGCCACCATGACAGCAGCATCTTTACCCACCAATGCCAAAGCATTCTTCGTCTGATGGTCTTCCGCCACATTGGGAGAAGGGACTAGGATCACTGGTTTCTTCAGCAGGCAAAGTTCGGAAATAGAACTGGCGCCTGCACGGGAGATAATCAGATCGGCCGCCGCATAGGCATAGTCCATACGGGTGATGAAGTCCGAGCACCAGATCGGCATTCCCCTGTAAGCCTTCAGATGTTTCAAGGCTTCTTCATGGTAATAGCGTCCGGTTTGCCAGATTACCTGTACGTCGACATCCGAAGCGAAAAGTTTATCCAGATCTCCCTGTATACTGCGGTTGATCGTCCGTGCACCCAGACTGCCGCCGACCACCAGAATAGTCTTCTTATCCGGGGAGAGGCCGAAGAACTTCAAGGCTTCCTCACGCTTGTCCGACGCCTCTTCCAGATCCTGACGGACCGGATTGCCGGTCACGACGATACGGTCGGCCGGGAAGAACTTCTCCATGCCTTCGTAGGCGACACATATTTTACCGGCTTTCTTTGCCAGGAGCTTATTCGTGACACCTGCATAGGAATTCTGCTCCTGTATCAGGGTAGGGATTCCTAAAGAAGCAGCCATCCAGAGCGTCGGTCCGCTGGCATAACCGCCTACCCCCACGGCAATATCGGGTTTGAACTCCCGTATCGTCTTTTTGGCAAGCTTGAGGCTTTTGAGCAAACGGCCTGCGACACGGATGTTATTGGCCAAGTGGGCACGGTCGAAGCCGCTAACCGGCAACCCTACGATACGATAACCGGCGGCAGGCACTTTCTCCATTTCCATCCGGTCATCAGCTCCCACAAACAGTATTTCCGCCTCCGGAAAACGTTTCCTGAAGGTATTGGCAATGGAGATAGCCGGGAAGATATGCCCTCCGGTTCCACCGCCACTTATGATGATTCGGTACTGTTTCATATTTTAGTTTCTGTTGTTGTTTCTTCTATTGTCCGCACGGCCTCCAATGGATTCTCTTCACCCACGGGAGCTTTCGCGGTCGCTTCGAACGGTTTGTCCGAAACGGTATCAAGGGTTGCATCCGCGATCCTTTCGCTTTCCGGAAGCGTACCACCTTCGGCAACATCAGCAGTCCCTTCTTCTTCCGGTGTTTCTTCCTCATTTCCCATATTGGCTCCGAAACGGCTAACGCTCAAGATGATGCCGATATAGGCGCAACTGATTACAGTCGACGTACCTCCCCGGCTGACCAATGGCAAAGGTTGTCCGGTCACCGGTATCAGGTCTACCGCCACCGCCATATTCGTCAAGGCCTGGACGACAACCAACAATCCGCAGCCCAGCACCAGGAATTTAGGAAAGAGCTTATCACATCTACGAGCAATCATCCCCACCCTGACAAGCAAGATGATATACAGGAGCAGGACAAAGACACCCCCGACGATTCCCATCTCTTCTATAATAATGGCATAGATAAAGTCCGAGTAAGCCTGCGGCAGAAAGTCGCGTTGCTGCCCATGTCCGGGGAACTTCCCGAACAGACCGCCACGCGCTAGTGCAATCTTGGCATGCACCACCTGGTAGTCGTCACCGTCAATGCTGACAGCTCTTCCCGGTTCAAACTTGACGGCATCCGCCGGATCGGAAAAACGCTCGATACGTGCTTTCCAAGTGTGCACACGATCCGGCATCAAGTCGATCACCTTGTCCGGGGCAAACCGTATAAAACCCACTAACATCAAGACGCCAATGATACCCGCACCGCCCAATCTCAGCAAACGTCCGATGGATATCTGCCCGATGAACATCATCATGAAAGTCACGGCGAACAGCAGGATAGCGGTCGACCCGTTATTGAAGAAGATCAGGAAACAAACACCCCCAACGCCTCCCAAGATGTACCAGAACATCTGTTTATCCGTAAACCAATTCCGCTTGCTCAGGATAAACGCCGTATAACCGATAGCGGCTATCTTGGCTATTTCCGAGGGCTGGAAACGGATTCCGAGAATTTCCAGCCAACGAGGTTCCCCATTTACCACGACACCAACAAAGGGCGTAATGGCCAACAGAACCATCGAGACCGGCAAAAGCAAACTCAACAAGGAATAGAACCTGCACGGTATGTTGTGCATCAACAGTACAAGCACGAAACCTCCCAACAGGAAAGTCGCATGACGTACAATAGGAGCCCAATGATTCGCATTCTTATAAGCAATCGTACTGGTTGCACTGAAGACCTCGATCACCGAGACCAAACACAGGAACATGAAGATCACCCATATCACCCGGTCGCCCTTGAACAGTTTACTTGCTAAGTCCATTTCTTCGTCTTTCTTTACAGGTTACGCACACAAGCCTTGAACTGGTCGCCACGATCCTCATAGCTCTTGAAGAGGTCGAAGCTGGCACAGCAGGGTGACAACAGGACGGTATCTCCCTTTTCGGCCAGCTTATACGCTTTCGCTACGGCTTCTTCCATCGAACGGGCATCCTCGATAACAGGAACCTTCCCGTCGAAGAAACCATGCAGCTTGGTATTGTCCACACCAAGGAATATGAGGGCATGCACCTTTTTCTTCACCAGCTCTTCGATTTCGGAATAATCATTTCCCTTATCCGTTCCACCAAGTATCAGGACCAGCGGAGTGGTCATGCTCTGCAAGGCATACCAACAGGAGTTTACATTCGTAGCTTTCGAGTCGTTGATAAAATCGACTCCGCGCACACGTGCCACTTTCTCCAGACGATGTTCCACCCCGGTAAAGTCGCTCAGCGAAGCCCGTAAATTCTCATCGTGGATATCCACCAATTTGGATGCGATACCAGAAGCCAGCGAATTATACAGATTATGCGTTCCCGATAATGCCAATAAATCTTCTTCCATTGTAAACGTTCCGTTTGAGGTTTCAATTATTATCTTTTTGTCTTCCGTATAGCCCTTTACGCCGGCTTCGTGAGTTTCGGCGAACGGGTAGAGAGTTGCCTGCGGATGGCGTTTGGCGATTTCGCGGGCAATAATGGGATCGTCGTTCCAGAATATGAAAGCATCTTCAGCCGTCTGGTTCCGGATAATGCGGAATTTGGCATCCACATAGTTCTGCATCTCGTAGTTATAACGATCCAGATGGTCAGGCGTTATATTCAGCAAGATGGCGATGTCCGCCTTAAAGTCGTACATGTTATCGAGCTGAAAACTACTCAGTTCGATAACGTAGACGGCGTGAGGATCTTCAGCCACCTGGAGGGCAAGGCTGTTCCCGACGTTCCCGGCAAGCCCCGCATCCACTCCCGCCTGCCGGAGGATGTGGTAAGTCAGCATGGTCGTCGTCGTCTTGCCATTGCTCCCGGTGATACAGATCATCTTGGCATCCGTGTACCGTCCGGCAAATTCTATTTCGGAGATGATAGGCGTACCTTTCTCCTTCAGTTTCTTTATGATAGGAGCCTTGTCGGGAATCCCCGGACTCTTGATAATCTCGTCGGCATTCAGGATGTCGGCTTCGGTATGCCGGCCCTCTTCCCAACAGATACCGTGGGCATCCAGCATATCCTTATACTTGGGTTTGATGGACGAGAAATCGGAAACGAACACATCAAATCCTTTCGCCTTTGCCAGCACGGCGGCACCTGCGCCACTTTCACCGGCCCCTAAGATAACAATCCTTTTCTTCATTTGATTTATGATTTCTCTGTCTCTTATACACATCTCCGAGCCCACGAGACTAGGCATGATCTCGT
>ENA-OYXK01000237-OYXK01000237.1-human-gut-metagenome-genome-assembly--contig:-NODE-237-length-31395-cov-16.865699_pt1 | contig 31395 bp, 63 predicted proteins | sample MGYA00244215_ERZ653417 | MGnify/ENA primary metagenome ERZ653417 (study PRJEB26926, sample SAMN06164905) | human gut metagenome | biome: ENVO:00009003; feature: ENVO:2100002; material: ENVO:00002003... | reverse complement strand
TCTCGTGGGCTCGGAGATGTGTATAAGAGACAGATTACTGATAATCAGTTGTTTATAAATTATTTTTCGCTTAAAAATCAAAATAATAGCGGTTATATTTGTGTATATCAAATAATCGCTATATCTTTGCATCGTCAAGTTAAGAAAACAGCTATTTGACAAAGTGTTTACTTTCTGTTTAGGTTCTTATCTGTAAACCTACCAAAAGCGAAAACCGCAAACAGATACGAGATAATTAACGTAATTAGTAACCATAAAAATGAAAAGCTAAAAAGTAGAACATAAAAACCAAAGGAGTGCGAAAGCGAAAGCAAAAGCGCACGCCCAAACATAAAACGGGATGTTTTGTGAACGGGAAAAGAATACCCATAACTGTAATGGTCAGTTATTAAAGATTGTCATGCAAACCGTCGCTGGCACTATGGGGGAGCTATATACATAAGTCTGCTACAAAAGCGCGCCATAGGTGCGTAGCTCCATGCAGCAAAAGGGAAAAGCGTGGGCTTAGTGCCATAAGTGTGCCTGTCACACTTGCATACCGAAAAACGGATGTCCGCGCAAAGGTGTGAAAATCTGCCCCTAATGCGAACTGGGAAAAAGTGGTGCCAAAAGTGCGTGAAAACGTAAAACTGACCCTGTCGAAATGTGCCCCTGTGCCGACTGTAATCACCAACGCAACGCAGCCCTAACAGTGAAAAAGTGTATGCCAAAAGTGTGCTTTAACGGTAACGATGGGAATTACCTACCACATAGGCGGAAGCGTATGTAAAAAGCTGCAATTCAATCGGTTTGATTGCAGTTGGTGAGCACTCATACACAAGGCGCACGGCTCCGTTGCGCTGTTAGTGACGGGCAAAAAGTTGTACATAGAGCGTGCTGGATAGGTGAATGTCTGGTATGCTCTAATTGGGCTTTAACGCAATCGAAAGCGACAACGTTTTCGGTGGTGCGTTCCTATTTTGGTAGGTCGGGGTTCGACTCCCCGATTGCCTACAATGCGCTATTGCAGAAAATTCCTAAAAAAATAGTAATCATGGGAGCAATTAACAGATTTAACAGTGTACAATTTGAGAACCTAAACGTAAACGAGTTGGTAGGCGTAACTTTGGTGTATAAAAGCGTGAACCGTAATGGAGAAACGCATTATTCAGGGGTGAATTTTGCCGGTGATGAATACACGCCAAAGGATAAGACACAAGACGAGATTTTCCGCGTGTGGAAGAATGTGGTAGCTACGTTCTGGATTGCGAAAGCGGCAGAAACCGGATTGCGCAAAGATAATGGCGGTATTTCATGTAAATTGCGTAACGGTACCCCGTCTGAAATCATTGTGCGTACAAGTGATTGCAGAGTGGCAAAGAAATGGGATGTTGAGGGAAGTGTATGGAGCCGTATTGGCTTGGTGCCCACAAAGAAAGACATGGAGTGTGCCGCACGTGATTTTAAGAAGAAAATCCACGCTGCCACAAAAGCGTCTTTCGATGCTCTGAAATTCCGTTTGAACTTTGAAGAAGTAGCCGCAAAAGCTGCCGATTATTATGAGATTTTGGGGGTAAAACATAATGCAACAGAAGCGGAAATTAAAGCTGCATACAAACAGGCTGCTAAATCTGCCCACCCTGATGCCGGTGGTTCCAATGAAAAGATGCAAGAGGTAAATGCCGCATGGGAAGTTCTGGGAAATGCTCAAAAGCGTGCGGAATATGATGCGCAAATGGCTGCATAACTAAAGAACTGGTAAGTCATAACATATATAGCACGTCTGGAGGTGAATACAGGCGTGCTATTTTATGGGTAAAACGAACGTGGAAGCGTAGCGTGCAATAAGTGCGAGTCTTTATTACCCACCATTAACATGGCATGTGCTGGAGTAAATAACGGTGCATGCCATTTTTGTATCTGATTATAAACCCTTAAAAACAATAAGATATGAAACGAGTAAGAATACCAAGAACAAGCGCAAAAATCATTTCAACTTCTGGTGTAAATATGACATTCTATTTGCCTAAATCACAAAATGTTACTGTAAGAAGAAAGAATATATATGACTTATTTAAAGCGTAGTCGCATGAAAAGGCATATTGTGGTATACAAGCGAAAAAAGTACATAAAGGTGGCTACTGCAATCGGTAGCCAATTTTATAGAATTGCGGTAGCAGGTTGCCTTCTGATTTCTTGTGTTTCAATGATATTTTTAAACATACATTAAGCGTAAAGACGATGGAAAAGAATGATGTAGCCAGCTTTTTCTACTATATGTGGAACTGTTGGTGCGAACAGGAATGTGAAACGGCTTTTGCCCGTTCCGGTTGCGGGTGGCGGCATCTTTGGAACAAATGGTGCCAGTACAGTTCAAAGCACCAGGGGTTTGGTGCTGCCGAAGAATTTTTCGCAAATCTGAGTGAAGATAATCAGGACTTGCTGGTGAAGCGTGCATTGGAATTGTATGACCGGAGAAAGACAAGATAATGGTACGGTATTTAAAGATAGCATTCAGACTGGTGGTGGTGTGCCTGGTATTCCGGGCATGTAGGCTTGAATATGTCTGCAATATAGTTGACTCTATCCCAGTTGAAATCAGAGAAAGAATAATAGAGGAGCGTCCGGAATGTACGGATATTGGCGTACTTGCTGATTTCTGGGTTAGCAAGGGGGACTCTGTAGTAGAGGAAGTGGCGGAAGAACAGGCGTATGAACGCGAATTGGAACAATATATCAAATAATTCAAGAGCATGGAAACAAAGAAATGTAAGGCTTGCGGAAAAGAACTTCCGCTATCGGAATTTGGCAAAAACAAATCCATTAAAGATGGGCATGACAACAAGTGTAAATCATGCCGCAAAAAATTGCGGGAGAACTCTTCCGGTGGCGTCACCCAGCAAGGTGTAAAGGCTACGTTAAAGATGTCCGATTTTGAAGACAATATGCTGTTTGCTGAGTTGCGCAGACGTGGATATACCGGAGAACTGCGCTATTCCAAAGTTATAAATGTATAGTTATGTACACAAGTCATGGCTGGGAGCTGGACAATTTATTGCAGGGGCAAAACGAAGAATATCTCCTTGAAATATTAATGGAAAATTATAAGCGCCTGAGGGATGTCCCGGACAATCTGATTATGACGTTGCTTGAATATCGCGGATATACCGGAAAGTTGGTGCAGGTAGAAAACAAAATATAAGGAAGCATGATAGCGGAAGTTATAGAACAAATGCGAAAAGAGTTGTATGATACTCACTTTTGCATATCTGATTTTGAGAAATATGATTTGAAAGAACTTGAAAATACAAGTGAGCCATTCTTTTGGTTGGTGAGAGATGGTGGAACAAGTCTATGCTTTATTGGTCCAAGCATGGAAAAACTTTTTTCATTAGAGAGCATTCGGTTTGCTGTTATGAAAGAACCACTCGCAAACATATCGAATATTGTCTATTGGCCCGATTGCAATGCCAACAAGTATTTTTATTGGGATGGAGCACATCTTCAAAAAGTATCCAAATATAAGATTATTTCAATATTCAATAATATTTGGGGAAGCCGGATACAGCAACTTTCCGTTCAATATCCAGAAGAGTACGCTGTTATAAATACTCCATTAAAATTAAAAATGTCCCCTGAAATATCGGAGCGTGTAAAAGAGGTTAAGAATATTGCCTCGGAGTTGCAAGATTCAAGTTTTGAGGATTGCCTGAAAAGACTACAAAAATGGGATAGATATGCTGTTGACCAACATATTGAAATATATGGCGATTTTGCCAAAAACAGTTTTGGATTTTCTGAGGTGGTAAATGGAGAACATAAAATTTGCGGCGGAATTATTATGTCTCCAAATGCGACTGAAAAACGTTGGAACATTCATACATAAATAAATGCAACATGAACTACTCGATTAATCCCAAGCTCAATGCTGTTATGAAGAGTATTGAGCTTCAACTATTGTCTAAAGGGACGGACAAGCAAGAAGCCCTTCAGATTATTAGGCAATATATAAAAGCATTTCCCAAAGAACCGGATTATAACCTGGCGCAATATGGCGGCATGCTTGTTTCTCCTTATGACGTGCGAAAGTTGAATATCCAATGCGGCTACAGTGTCGCTTCTCAGAATAATATTTCTGATGAAAGAATCTGGTACAAATACTTGCTTCGAGTGGGACTGGTTGCAAGGGAACTTATAAAAACAAATGACTTATGACTATAATATCAGAAATACCACTTCGGAACTTTCAATTTTGGAGCGGCGGTAAGGACCGGGCTGAAAAATGTACCGTGAAACAAATGCTGCTGAAATAGAATGATATAATAAAGTAAATTAATTGTGAAGTTATTATATGAAAACATCAAAATCATTCCATCAAGAGTACATTGAGAAAGCCAAAAAACTAATCCATGAAATCCTTGAAGATAAAAAAGAGTACGATGACTGGACTCAAATTTGTTTTTCCATGCAAAATGCAGTACAAGCTGCGGCTAATATATGGGGAATATCATCTGATGAACAGATTTATAAGATGAGAGCCTTTATTACAGAAATGGTTATCGCTGAACTTTTAAATCTCAAACAGTTTGATATATCCTTCAAGAAGAAGGGAGCAGAAAAGAAAAAGTCATTAGACACATTGTATTGCTCAAAATGTGGAAGTAATAATGTTGAAGAAAGAGCATGGGTAAATCCAAACACAGATGAAATCAGATATAATGATTCAGTTGAGGAAGAAGATTGCTGGTGTAATATTTGTGAAGAGCATGTAGAATTATGCACTCTTTCAGAATTATGGGAAATGTTTGGGGATATTCCGGTCAACAATGATGACGAGATTGAAAAGGACTTTCTTAACTTCTTAGCCGGAACATCAAAGTTAGATGTCTGGCATTGGTTCGATGAACGGTGTCCCAATAACCTGCACGATGATTTAATGTATCCTTCAAATAGCAACAATCATGGATAAATCTATAAAACAAATAGAGCAAGAGTTGTTTAATCTCGAACAAGAGAAAAATAAGCTGGAGAAAATATTGATTGATGCGATTTCTTCCGCAATGTTAAAGGTTGCTCAAAATAAACCTATGCAGCGAATTAGTAAGCATTGTTTTGTGATTTGTTTTTCAGATATGGTCGAGAATCCCTGGAATCCTGGGTTTTACGACTGGGAGAAATCCATCAGTATCATTTTGAAGTTTTTAAGACCTAAGCCGGCAAAAGAGTGGGTTTGCTCATTGGCTGCAAAATTGGGAGGCACACCAAAGAATCAGCCGGTTGTTTTTGAATACCGTAAGAAAAGTTTCGACGTGATGTATTCAAAGAAAATTCCAGTGTCTCGGATATTTATTGAGCAAATAATCAAAGAATTAAATCGGTAACAATCATGAAAAATAAGATATATACTCGTTCAGTCACAATTCGTGACAACGACATGAACCGTTGGGATATTACATTTGAAGTCCGCGAGACAGACCTTTGTACAAAACGAAACATTGACACTCTTGAAGAGTTTGTAGAACACTTTGAAGTATCAGTGCGTGCTGAAGGTTGCGGTAGCTACGGTCAATGTTATGGCAGGATAACACCAAGAACACCTGGACAAAAAGACTTGCTTGATTTTTGGAATAAATACCATTGTGCCAGTATAGCAAGTGGGACCAGAGCACAAGAGAAATATCTTCATGGAGAACAATATAAAAAAGATTTTGATGGATTCATCAAACTGTTTTCCGGATACGATGAAAATTTCCGTAAACAGTTTGATGCCACATCATTCAATATCATGTGTAAGTTTTATCAAGTACAACTCGAACACATGCCTACATTGAGAGGAGTGATTTCAAGATATGCAGATGGTAATCCTATCGAATATATTCTTGGGCTTAACCCTAAACGAATCAGACATGATGCCAATGACTTGTATGTAAAATACATTTTTCTGGCGATCAGAGGGCTGTATATCGACAAAGGTTACAAATATGGAACTGATTGGCTTTACTTGCCCATTCCAGAAGATATATGCAAAAGAATAGATGATTTGTGCGAAGTATTACAAAAAGAAGAAGAAGATTTGTCTCAAAGCTTCGCTGTTCCAGGCGATTTTGACATGAGTGGTAATTTTGAAGCTACAAAAGATATTGTTGAAAAAGTTATGGAAATGCGTGATTGTGATGAAGAGGAAGCTAAACGGTTTGTAGCTCTTGGGATTCATTTGCAATTGACATTTGGTGATTTAGATGATACATTTCAATCGAATGGCGACTGCTTATATCAAGCAAATGGGACGGAATATTATATAGGTACAGAAGAAGAGTTAGAACAATTAGCCAGTGACATAGTACATAATAATGATGAGTATGAATATTTTTGGCGTGAGGCGGTTGCGGCCCAAAATACAATAGATTCTTTGGAAGACTGGTTGGATTCTATAATTTCCATAGACGGTTGGTGTTCAGTTTTAAATCATTGGGATGGTGAATACAAAAGTTATAAGATAGCTGGAGAATATATTTGTGTTTGTAGGTCATAAAACATTGAATTATAATGGAATATATTAAGCATTCTGATTTTAGTGCCATGTGTGACAAAATTAGAAAAATGGAAGCGGAAGAACTGGTATTAGCATTGCAAGCTCATGGTGGCAAATTTGTTTGGGTTGACGACGATAACAATGAGGAATTATTATACGAACCGCCTACAATCATGGTCAATACGGATGAAGGCCCCATGGACGTTGTGGTTTATGAAGCACGGCTGAATAATGGACATATCAACTTGTTGGCTTACGATAAAGAATGGGGCAACAAGCAACATATCGAGCTGGAGTATATTGCCACCGGACATCTTGCATATCTTATAGAATACATGCCTGTTACAGACAAAGTAAAATCTGTAGCAATAAACGATGATTAATATGGGACATAAAAAGACGATTGATTATTGGAGACATCCCACCTATTTTGAAATTAAATCTGGAGAGGGAGCTATCCATTGGTTAACAATTGATATAGAAAAGGTACTAAAGCCTGATGGAAGTTTAAAAAAATGGTTTGTCCATACAGATGGGTTACGATATAACCGACCATGAAGAAAGGTTGTTCCTGTTTTATACAAGAACAACCTTTATGTTAATATACAGTTAAAGTGGACAACTATTCACACCATACAAGTAAACAAAATCTATTCAAATTAAAGCTGCGATAAAATGTCGTTAAAAATAGAAGACATAAAATTGGCAGGAACCAGGTTTGATGGCCGCGCTAAGTTGTCCCCAGAACAACGCCAGGCCATTCATATTTTGGCCCGTGAAGGATATAGTCAAAGAAAGTTGGCCGCAATGTTTAATGTAAGCAAACGGCTTATACAATCTATACTATCTCCCCCTACACGCAAGACTTACAAACAATATCCAACTGAATATTGGACTGAGTTAAAACGAAAATATCGTAAAAAGAAAATTGATTTATATAAAAATGGAAAGATCAAGTTTAATAACAAGCTGAAAAATAAATGAGACGCAAGCGTATCAAGCGTGTAGCTAACATTGATTTTGGCTATCGTTCAATTACTGGCGCAAAGCAACATATAAAAGTATTCTTGAAATCGCTTCTTTCGCAAATAGGGCTACAACAAGGAATAGACTATGCAGTAACAGCTAATCATTTGCGAATTAGACATGTGAAAAATATTACAGGAAAAATAACCACTACACTTAAAGAGATATTCCCAGTATTCAATTTTTATTGGAAGACTCCAAGATTATTAGTGTGGTTCTAAAATCAATATTGCTAATAACAAGTATGGAAAATTTAAAATTTAGTGTTGGAGATAATGTGAAAATTGTATCCAATGATCTGCAACCAGAAATGGTTGGAAAAATTGGTCGAATAAAGAAAGTGTACCCGTCATTTTCTGAAGATTCAGATAACAATATTCGCCCTTCTTACTTTTATCGTGTTGAAGTAGGAGGAACTGTCTTAAAAGGAATTGCTACAAACGAAGAACTAAAAAGTGTATCACATTAAGGAATCATGGTGCAAGATGTGTGTTTCGGAAAGCAATCGGGAACGGAATGAAAGAAAGAAATGAAAACAGTTAAACTTTCTAATTTAAAAGTCGGCGACCTTTTCATCCATAAAGGAACGGTGTACGAGATTATTACAAAGAGTAAGTGGACTTCCCAATGTAGGTATCTAAATGATAAATATCGCTTTGGTGGTTGGTGTCAATACTTGTATTGTGATTTTAGTAATTACACAAAAGTGGAAATTTAATATTAACATATTGATTATGAAACAGACAGTAGAAGAAGCTGCAAAGGAAGCAAGAATGGCAAGTGCCGAAACATTGACCACCTATGGTACACATACGTCACTTGATGATTTTACATATTTATCCCATGATGAAATTGCAGAAGCTGCATTTATAAAAGGTGCAGACTGGCAGGCAAAGCAATCTCCGTGGATAAGCGTTGAGGACAAGGCTGGTTGTAACACATCTGGCGACTGTATTGTAATGGTTATGAATGGTGATATATTCAAAGCGTATTTTTCATCTGAAAACAAATGGATGAAAAGTGATGGCGGCTATTATGATGAAGTGATAGATGATGTTGTTGCATGGTTTCCCACCCCCTCTTTCGATGATATACTCGAAGCCAACAAGGATGTACTGGAACGGATTAAGGAGAAAGGAGTGAAAAATGAAATATCATAAAGTAAAGAAAAAGCAAAAATTTGAAAGGGTTTGTTACAACTGTAAGCATTATTATAAATGTACTGACAGATTTAACAAAGATACTATAAACTGTGATAAATTCAAATTTAAAGCTTTATGCAAGAGTGTTTAAAAAGGAGTGAGAAATGAAAACAAAACAAGTATTATCAGTCGAACAGATGAAGCATTTGAAGGAGCTTGGGCTGGACACAAGCGATGGAAGCATGTGTTGGTGCTACGCTCTTTCTTATAAAAATGCAAAATGGGAACTTGAAATATATGAAGATGTAATTGATCAAAAACGAGATAGTGCATTTTGGGAAATAATTCCCACTTACACCTTGCAAGACATTCTCGATAAGCTGCCGCGACACATAAATGTCTTCTGTATAACGTATAAGCTGTGCGTTGAGCCTCTTTTTGCTGGTCCTTGGGCTATAAGTTATCAAAAAAGCATGTCTGAACCATTCATCGTTAAAGTTTCCGGAAATCTATTGGATGCAGCCTACGAGATGCTGTGCTGGTGTATTGAAAACAGGTATATTAAAACTAATCAGTTATGAAAGCAAAAATAAAAGCAACTGGAGAAATTGTGGAGGTTGAGGATTTATATGATGATGGGACTGCCTTAGTGAATGGTAGGTATTTCAAAGTGTCAGAACTCGACTTCTTTGATGATTTTGAAACTATTGATTGGGAACAAAGACGCTATGAATTGGCTAAAGATGTAATGAAAGGTTTGATTTCTAATAGTTTCTGGATGAAAAATTTAGGTATGGTTCTGGATGAAACATCTAATAAAAAGATAGATGTGGTTGAAATAATATCTATTGAATCAATTAATTATGCTGATGCACTAATAAAGAAGTTGAAAGAAAACTAATCATGGAAGTAACCGATTTTCTTGAAGTAGTAATACTTTGCTTGTCATTATTGATAGTCATTCCTATACTTATGTTTATTTGGATTGACTAGGAACGAATTGATTCTAAAAGAAGAAACAAATGGAAGTAAAAAACGGAATAATAATAGACGGAATGCTGCACGAAATGAGTGAATCGTTCAATATAAATTTCGATTGCAGTAAATGTTCGTTGAATAAAGAATGCAATGAATGTGAGATGAAGAATGAAGCATATCTGTGCGATGTGATGGGTTGTTTCTGTTTTATCAATCGTGGCAAAGTGACAGATATTAAGATAGATAAGGAGGAATAACTATGGAAAATAGAAGAAAATTAGCGATAGCAATTTTGTGTTATTCTTATCTTCGTAATCACGGATTCATTACATCAGAAGACAGAGAAGGTATATTTGGTAGAATTTTGAGCTGGGCATATAAAAATAAAATCTCTATTTCAAAGGCGCAAGCTGATTCCGCTAATTTTGTCTATGACGACAATGCTAAAGAAGAGGAGGAATAACTAAAATGGATATAGTACCTATTATAACAAAAGATAATCTTTCTAAGGAACAGATAGAATATCTGCAAAAGCAGCAAACAGAATATAAATTAGTTAATAAGATTAAGAAGAATCCGGGACATATCTTGTTCTCTTTTAATCGAAAAACAGGGGAAATCAAGAGAGCTTCTATTATACACAAGGTTGCTATTGGTTTGAATGGGCTTCCTGTAACCAAAGCTGAAACGGTTATAGAACCTGATTGCTATTACGACCAAGCCTTGAATGAAAAGAATTTTAGAAAGAAATTGAAGAGAATTGGATTGTTAAGTGCTTAAACGATTTGAAAACAAGTAACTATGGGATTTACAACACCGTGTTTCATAAGAAATAATACCGAAGCACTTAGAAAGAAGCTGGAAGAGTTGGGGTATTTCAACGGCTCTCCTGAATGGACAAATAATTGTAGTATAATATGGGCTTATCAATATCCAATGAAAGGATTTGATACTCCTAATTATGTGATTGCGGATTCTTTTGACATCCCTTTTGACAAACATAGTGCTTTATGTGGGAAATCTATTGATTGCGGTTTCAACGAGGAACTTTTCTTGGCTATCGCTGCATTGAGAGATGACGCAGACAAGTACCAATGGTTTACGGATGGAGATAAATGGATTCTGTGTCCTGAAATCAAGTTCTCTACCTATTGGGCTTACAATGATGTTGACATTAACACGGATACCATTCACAAGGCTACCGTAAACGAACTGATTGAACACTTTAAAGATAAGAAAGAACAATTATGTGTAGAATAGCATATTTTGGGACAGATGGTTGTCTCGGACATCATTTTAAAGCTATTTCTGGAAGATTTTCTCCTCAAGAGAAAGAAGACCTTAGTAAAATAGATGAAGACTTTCAATTATTCGGTTTTTCCGGCTTTAATTTTTTCACGTACAAGGGGTATGGGTGTCTTTCTTTCTCTGCAAGTCCGGATGATAATCGTTATGGCAGTAAGACTGTGTTTTTTGTTGAGGGAACCTATTTAAAAACAGAAGTATTAGAGGCTTTGGAAGAAGCTCCGTTTGTGAAAAAACAATTCCAGAAGTTAGCCGATATGTATGGTGTAGAAATACCTAAAATAAAAGATTATGAATGATATAAAACTATCACTCCGGCAAATAGAAAAAATGGAACATGCTATCGGATTTAGCCGTGAGAAAATAAAAAGAAATAGATATGAGGCTTATCGTAATAGATTTGTAGTAAATAACTCCGATAAGGACTGGGAGGAATTGGTATCTATCGGATATGCAGAAAAGCGAGAGTTTGAGATTGAAAAACAAATCGTGTACTATGTTTCCGAACTTGGGATAAAATATTTAGGGGTGTTATTGGGGTGTATAATAATAGAAGGTAAATAACTATGACCGAAGAACTTGTAACGTTAGAAACAGCGAAGCTGCTGAAAGAGAAAGGTTTCAATTGGAAGTGTGAACACCTAATAGACCGTAATAAGGTTATTACAAAATATGACCTTCCGCAAAGTATGTCGTGTTGTACGGAAATAGATGGCGAATCAGTTGAATTTTTGTGTCCAACATTGTATATCGCCCAAAAGTGGCTGCGTGAAATAAGAGGTGTGTATGTATATGTAGAACCTGTTATTGGGAAAAGATGGAAGCTTTCTTTTTGTGATTTCAATGTTCCAACAGAAGAAAGCGACTGGATGGAGAACGAAATAAACAAAGGGAATGGCTATAAAGTATATGACACCTACGAGGAAGCACTGGAAGCTGGAATACAGAAAGCATTAAAACTTATATGAGAAGATTTATATATATACTGGTTTCTATCATTATATCATATCTAATTTGTGTACATGAGTATAATACGTGGAATTTCATTGTCGGATTAGAGCCTTCACCAGCTTGCGAAAGATTAGCCAAATACGCTTTTTATTTCGTGATATGGTATTGGGTTGCGAAAGCTGTTGATTTGTTTAATGATTAATAGAATTATGGATAAAATAGAATTAAATATAGGCACTCTAAATAAATGCTGCTCCAAATGCAAGTTTGCAAAAGAAGCGTTTGACAACCAGTGTGTAAGGTGCACATTTTATCGTTTTTATCCTTTTAGACAATTTGTATGTAGAAGTTATGGGACAAGAAAGAAAAATCGGAGAGGTATTTGAATATAATGGAGAAAAAATTATCGTGAAAAAAGATGGCGATATTATGTGCGAATGCGATAAGTGCTATTTTGATGGTAAACCGGAATGCAGTGATTGTCGTTGCATTTCTTGTACGAGACAAGATAAACAAGATGTGCACTTTGAAAAAGTGGAGGATTGATTATGAAAGCAAACCTAATATTTTTTCTTGCGGTACTCATCATATCAGCATTATTCATCGGTCACTTCCGACTGACATTCTCACCGTTCAGTGTATCCTTTCTCTATTGGCATAGGGCTGTAGGAGTTGTTCTTATCGTTGTAGGATGCTTGGTCTACAACATAGGTGAGCATATGTCCGGTTACAAGAAAGGGCTGGATGAAGGTATAGAGATTGTTTTGAAAGAGTTAAAAGAAAGATACAATGAAGAAGATAATGTTCAATGATAAATACAGTCTAACCCAGGCTGTATTGGATGGTCGGAAGACTATGACGAGAAGAATTTCAAAAGAACAAATACGCAATAGTGTATTTTGGAAGAGTGGTTATGAGAGTATTCATGGATATGAAATAAAGCCTATATACAAAATTAGCGAACTTGTCGCCATTGCGCAAAGCTATGAAAGTTTAGGGATGAATCCCGAAATTGCACTTAATGATAGGGACGGAATAGGATTTTATACTAAAACTAAATTCGCACCCGGTTGGAAAAATAAAATGTTTGTCCGTGCTGACCTCATGCCCCATCATATCCGCATTACCAACATCAAGATAGAACGGTTGCAAGACATTTCCGATGAAGATTGCCTGCGTGAGGGCGTTGAACTGAATACTCGCCAATATGAATATGATGGAACAAAAAAATATTGCGTCTGTGGATTGGGACATTGGCGAGCGATTGGCTGCACCGACTTTGATACTCCTCGTGAAGCCTTTGCCGCCCTCATAGATAAAGTCTCCGGCAAAGGTACATGGGAATCCAATCCCTATGTATTCGTTTATGAATTTGAACTGATTGATTAAAAACGAGAAAAGATATTGATTATGAAGCGTGAAATAAAATTCAGAGGAAAAAGTACTGATACGGGGAAATGGATATATGGATTTCTCTCTTTTTTCTATACTGCCGGAAAGGACGAAAACGGACTTATCCTCACAGACAAGGCGAAGATATATTCTCCGGAAGACTGCCGGTGCGATGACGTATGGGCTGAAACTGTTGGTCAGTTCACCGGCTTATGTGATAAGAACGGTGAAGAAATATACGAAGGTGATATTGTTGAATGCAACGGAGATATATGCAAGGTTATGTACAGTAATCATTATGCCGGATTTGCGCTTGATAAAAAAGATTGGCTATATCTCCACTTCTTTGGAGAAGCATTTAGTAATAAAGATTGTCTTGTTATTGGCAACATACACGATAACATTGAGTTATTGAAATAAAACAACCATGAATAGAAAAGAATACCAGGAACACTGCAAGCATTACAGCCCCTACAGTGGGCAGTGCTACAAAAAGTCGTTCATATCGAGTATGGCAAGTAATATGTATGTGAACATACGGTGTGACGGGAAATGCCCCCGTATGAGTAATTACGACAAGAGAAACGGAATATTAACTGATAAAGAAAGAACAGATGAACCTAAATGAACTGCGCGACCGCGCCTATAAAACCGCTTGCGACCACGGTTTCCATGATGAAGAATTGAGTAACGAACATTGCCTTTGCCTTGTAATATCCGAGCTTATGGAAGCCGTGGAAGCGGATAGAAAAGGGAAACGGGCAGATGCCGTTCGGTTCAAATATTGGCAATCGGAAGCCCCCGGACTTACCGATGAAGGTAGAATTAGGTCATTTAAAGAAGACTTTAAAAGTTACATCAAGGATACGATTGAAGATGAGTTTGCCGATGCTGTAATCCGCCTGCTTGATTTGTGCGGATTGCGTAAGATAGACATTGAGGACTTTACGGAAGAAATGCTGTACGAGGCAGAGGAAAGTTGCAATGATGAGACCTTTACAGAAAGTGTATACGCTATATCCACAATTCCCATCAGATATGAGTATGAATACGACTATCCATTAGGAGGGCAATTAAACAGCATGCTATTGGCTATTTTCGGGCTTGCTAAACATTTGGACATAGACCTTATATGGCATATCAATCAGAAGATGAGATACAATGAATTGAGAGAAAACAAACATGGAAAAAAGTATTAAACGGGCTCCCTTTACTCTTATGGATGACCCGCATTACTGCCCGTTCTGTAAGTTTCCTGAAAAATATTACTGGAAGATGTCTTTATGGAAAGATAGAGACAAAGTTAAATCACGCACATTCTTAGGATGGTGTATGCGAGTAATAGAAAAGGTGTACTTAGCAATGCAAACAGAGCCAACCATTCTACAAACTCCTTCTTCCTTGACAAGCCGGTATATACCTCCGACACCAGACGATCTGTATTCAATGCAGATAATAATTCCCTCTCAACCTCTTGCCTGTGACGTTCAAGAAGAATTGAGTAGTTGTATAAAGTTATACCAGATGTACTCACACCAATGGTCAACACGACTATCAGACAAAGAAATACCACGCGGATACATAGCGGTTCTTGAACGTTATCATGGAGGGAAACTAATATCCCGCATAGGCTTGAAGACACAATGGTTATGTCACGCCAGAATTCAGATCGTTTCTGAAAGGATTGGATAGATAAATTGCTGATTTCATTATGAATATCTTCATAATATTTCGTAGGTATTTTGTACATGCTTAGAAATATATATAACAAATAATAGCAGTAAATATGGTATTTATTATTACAGTTGGATGCAAATTTAATAATAAATTTAGTATAATATATTGAACCAACGAGAAAAGCAGACAGAATAATCAGAAACAAGAATGCCGCACAGTCAGGCCTTCTGATGAAGAATCTGTTGTGCGGCAAATGTGTCAGACTGTTCTTTTTACTTCAGCTCCGCTTTCACGAAATTGTTAGTCCAGATAAGGCGTGTTCCGGTGTTTCCGTCTACCATCGTCTGCTTTACTTGCAGTTTTGTATCGGTATGTTTTAATACTTCGTTGGTAATTTCGGTTGCCCAAAACTTTGAAGGTGCTTGTTGTCCTGCCGGATAAAACATTCCATATCCTCCTTCGATGTATTTTCCACCATCCCATTGATAGGTTTCCACCTTTCCCATATCATCGTAGGCCTGGCCCCTATAGATAAATCCGTCTTCTCCAAAAGCATATAATTCATCCTCTTCACCACCGTGCATCTTGTCACGCGTGATGGTTACGCCCAGCGGATAGTCCGACCCTCCTTCTCTTCCATCTGTAAGGTAAGGATCGCTGCCATCAGCTGTGTATGCCTCGCACACGAAGCTCTCGTACTGCCACACGGATTTGAACTTAGGAGTTTTTTCTTCTTCATCATCTTCGCTGCACATCGAAGAGTTCAGCGTAAGAGCCAGTGCCATCATTCCCAATATCCGGCACAGCTTCCATAATTGGTCCTTCATCGTTTTCATATTTTGTATCAAAAAAAATTAAAACTGTACAAATATAAGCGATTGTAGCAGAATAAGCAAAAGCGGTTGTAATTTTCATAATAATGTATATAAACGAATATAATCAATGAACAAAGAAAGAAAAGGCAGATTCAACGATGTCATAAATTTACTGGAAGATGCCAAAGGGGAGCTGGAGGACATCTTAAACGAGGAACAGGATGCCTATGACTCCTTATCGGATGGGCTTCAAATGTCTTCCAGAGGAGAAAAAATGCAGGAGTATATTGACTTGACCGATGACTGCATAGGGAAGGTAAATGTGGTGATTGATTTTGTGGAAAGGGAGATTGTGAAGAAAAATTAGATGCTTTATTTGTGTATATCCAATAGGTTTCTTATTTTTGCTGTAACATTAATTTATAAATACATGAATAGAGAAGAATTCTGCAAAATCATTACAGATATACGGAAGAGATCTTCCATTAAGATGAAAGATATTTGTTTTCAAATGGGAGTCATGCCTACTGCTGTGTATCGTTTAGAAAAAGGAAGTTCCAACTTTGAAATGGGGAATATGATGTCATATATAAAAGCCCTACACCATACTCTTGTAATCAGAAACGAACAGCATTCATATCATACAAATGACGCGCAAGAATTAGGATGTATATTGGCATTAATTCGTAAAGAAAAAAAATTATCGCAGAGAGCTTTGGCTGAAAAGACGGGCTATGTGTATTCTACAATAGTTAAAATAGAATCTAAAAAAACAGTTATAAGCATAGACACCTTGCTTAAAATTGTGGATGTTTTAGGTTATGATATTAAAATAGAAAATAATGAGCATTCTGGCATTTCATTAAAACTTTAAAAAAGGAGAACTGATGGTTACGTTTATTTGTATTATCATATGGATGGTGGGAGAACTTTGTATTGCTGTTATGTGTGGGTTTTCTTTAGAAAAAGAAAAAGACCAACATGTTTCATGGAAAAGATATTGTATTTGTATATTGTTATCCTGTCTACTTACTTATTTTCTTTTATATATGCACAACGAACACTATGAATTATTATCTGATTTTTTCTTGGCTGTAGGGCTAATTTGTATTATTATTAACGCCATTTCTATGGCCTTTGCTAAGCGATAAAATATCTTAATATTATGTTAGAAATCATAGCCTTTATTTATTGGGTTCTGATTTGCAATCTCATCCTGCATATATTTGATTTAGAAAATCGGAATAATAAATTATGGAAAAACATTGTTGGTGCAACATTGGTAGCTGCCATATCAATATTTTTTTATATTGGGTGCGACAGCTACCCTGATTTTATGTCGGATTTTCTTATCGGAGTTACTTTAATAGGCATCGTTATGTGGGCGTTAGGGGTACTGTAAAACTATACTATAAACGGATTGTATGTTCCTTCAACTTTTGATTTCCAAGATTTAAAATTGGTGTGCATAATCCTCCAATAAGTATTTCTGGTAAATAAAGGAACATCACTAATATTTCCTTGTATAATAAGTTCTCTTTTATTTTTATTCTAATCAAACATATTGACCACAAACTCTTTTAACACACAAAATAGACATAAGGAATAAATTTGTATTATATTTGTAAGTTCATTCAATATATTAATTTAGAAAATTATAATCCAATATGAATAATGTTGACAATCATATATCCATCAATGTGTCTGTAATAGACAATAATAGTATTAGTATGGTTACCGTAAGTGATGGTATCCATACCGTTTTTTCTGGTATAGCTGATAACAAAGAAATGGATTTCATTATGTATTCCACTGAAAAAGCGCTCAGCTTGTTAGTCACAGCAGTAAACAATCGCACTCGTGAAAGAAATTTCTTCAAAAAATATAGTGAATTTCTTGGTGAAGAAATTTCTGAAGAGGAATTTGATAGCGAAATAAACAACAATGAAGATAATTATGTGGTTCCTGCTGGTGTTGATGCGCCTATAGATGATATAAAAATGGCATTGCACATTGCGCCTTTGCTAAAAGGAATAAACTCAACAGATGACTTCACATCACTGTTTTCATTTACCGACAAATCAGTACAAAAATGTATAGAGGGATAATATGAAGGAACTTATCAATATAGGGGATATGGTGGAAGGAGCAAAATGTGAAGTTTATACTCGAAAAGAGATTTGTAAAGGTTTGCGCCAAGACCCTATTACTAATAAAAAGATGCTGGTATACGAACTTTCCCTAAATTGTAGTGTTGAAGTGGCTGAGAAACTGCAATTGTCAACGGATGAATTAAAAAAGCGGGATGAACTTAATGTACACGGTGAAGTTGGCGATAAATTAAAGGCGCTTTCAATCACTTTGTATGTAGACGAGAAAAAGAAATTAAAAATTGATGTAAAAGAGGGACAAACAGCAACCCATGGTGGAAGGCTTATTTCGACTAAAAAAAGAACTGTTGGAGAAATAAAATATCCATTCGATAATATTAAAAGTAAATTTGATTTATCATTAACAGATGGAAGTTTAACAAAATCATTAATATCATCATGCAAGTAGATATTTTCACATTATGCGACAACGCACAAGAATATAACGGTAAAATGGTTATCGTTGGTACATTTAATGCAATGTCAGTTTCAAAATTCCCCTATGTTCATGCAGGATTCGCTGTTGTAGCATCTATACGGTTTGATAAAAACGAAAAAAAAGAGCATGATTTTGAAATAAGCATCAAAAAATCTGATGCAGATCTCTTTTTAATGTCTCCTACAAAAATGAGAGCCAGTAATATTGATACACAAAGTGAATATACATATATAAACCTTATTATAAAAGGAAACAATATTGAAATAAAAGAACCAGGGAAATATATAGTTTGTTTAAAAATTGATGATAAAATCAGAGAAGTCATGCTTACCATAAGTGAACAATAGCTACTGACAAATTATCAAAACATGTTTAAATATGCATAATGTTTTCTTACAACTTTTACAAAGCACTTGTATTATACACCCAATAAAGCCTCATCAAATTATATAAAATTCAGCAATACAAAAAGATTTGAAGCCCTCCTATAACAAAATTAATTGGGCCTCAAATCTATAGTAAAAACAAATAAAAAATACATCACTCGGCAATTTTCAAAAGAATCAATACAAAAGTTTGTAAAAATCAAAACAGCACTAAAATCAATACCTGAAAAAAGAAGACATGTATCCACACGATAATATTTTCAATATTTATTACAATATAGGAAAACGAACTCCATTTTTAGTTAAACGATGTGAGATGGGATTGGTACGCTCCGCCAGCGAAGAAAGACGTATTGACCCAAACAAAGATCGGACTTTCTTAGTTGAAATAGTAAAGCCACACGGCAAATATGGTAAGGCTTATGGCAAATGTTTTGTGAACGGTAAGCCTGACGACACATATAGGCAAGAATGTTATCCAAATATCAAAGATGAAGAAATACCTTGTGCTGGGTGTGGGGAATGGGTTCTGATTGATGTTCCAGGTGTATCGCTTGATGAAATATTCCCTATTCACAAAGCGAGTGATATACTTATGTTTGGTAAATATAAGGGTAAATCTTTTGGTGACATCTATAAAGTAGATTGCCAATATCTTCATTGGTTAGAAGCAACGGACAGGCTTTTTAAAATTGACTTTGAAGAGCTTAAACAATTATATCCAGGTGTTGAAAAACAAGAAGATATACCTATTGCAGACAAAATAATTGATTTTGGAAAATATAAAGGGAAAAAATTTCGTGATATTAAAGATGACATTTCTTATCTTGAATGGCTTGTCTCAATCAACAGAATATCTGCTGAAGACTTCAAGTTGCTGACTACGGTATAACGGATAAATATATTTCGTTTTAATACCATAGAACAAAATAAAAAACGTTCGTTTATTTGAATTCTTTTGGGGTATCACATTTGTGTTAAATATTAACCCATAGGTTTATTTATTGTCTAATATATTTGGATAATACGATTGCCAACACTATTTTTGTAAAAAGTATCGTTTAATTCAAGCATAGAAATATCGTGGAAATAGAAAAAATATACCCTCCATATATTTATAGTATTAAATATGATGACGAAGATGTCAATGAATTTGAACGGCTGTTTGAAAATTGGAGAGATTTGGATGTAGTCGTAGATTTCTTTGAAAAAAACAAAGAACATCTGAAATCAAAAGTTTGGTCTGCCGTTTGCGAACCAGAAGCCGCTGCTTATCAGGTATCCGAAGAAGCAGATGATTTGGAAATCTTGTTTCGCAAGTTATATTTCAACGCAAAAGAAAAAAACAAACCGGATTTTGATTCTCACTTTAAATTTTTGGATGGGAAATATAAATTTGAATTTGAATATGCACCAATGAAGTCTTACGGTACCGAATCCCCCTCTTTCATCCGGCTATATGCTATAAAAATGGGAGCAAATAGATATATTATTGTAGGAGGGGGTATTAAACTGTGTAAAACGATACAAGAATCGCCGTATCTAAAAGACCATATTATCCAAAATATAGACAAGGTTAGGGCATGGTTAAAGTGTAACGGCATATATGAAGAAGATGAATTTACTAATTAAAAAAATAACTATGGCATTTAATTTTGAAAAACTGAATGAGTTGGCAAAGGACCGTTCACAAGAAGTCATAAGGAAATCCGAGGAACTGGAAAAAAGCAGGGATTGGTTACGGATGTCTCGAATGATAGCGCTTGCAATCCGATACCATCTACGCAAAGAGGGGATTACACAAAGAGCATTTGCTGATATGCTTGATGTGTCCCCTGCTTATATCGGAAAATTACTGAAGGGCAATGAGAACCTCACACTTGAAACGATTTGCCGTGTGCAATCAGCTATAGGCGAAAACCTAATTTCTATTCATCGCCCGTATGAGTGTAAAGTCTCTATTTTATCTTATGATATAAACAGCTTTAGTTTTGGTGGAGAAAAAGATAAATATGAGTCTGTCACTACGGTTACAGAATATTCCTCCATTAAAAATGCCGCATAAAACATTTGAATATTATGAAAGATGTGATGTACAGATACGCTAAAATGGAATTGGAACAGTTTGCCATGTTTGAAGAAAACATGAAGGATGAACATGGTGAAATTCAAGTACAAACAGAAGCGCAGTTTAAGTATGATAAACCCCAACATGTGCTTTGTAGTAAAATTACAGTGACATTTTCCAATGTGGACTCTCCACTGATGAGGGCTGTCATTGACAGTTATTTCTTGATACACCCAGATTCTATAAGTGGAATTACTGACAGCGAAGGGCATATAATATTCCCGACTAATATTTTAGTACAATTTGCTTCTTTGAATTATGGCTCACTTAGAGGGATAATACATTTAAAAACATTAGGCACAAAGTTGTCTGGTTATATCTTACCACCTATATTTTTTAATGATATTATTACAAAAGACTATATAGCTGAATAATCATTGATAAAGCAAAGGTGATAATTTCAAATAATAAATCATTATGGCGGAAGAAAGTAAATACGCATATGACGAGGAATCCGTCAAAGCAATCATGCACTGGGCGGAAACAGCACAGTTACCGAAAGAAGTAATATTATCGGAATCCGAACATATCTACGACACATCTTTATATGTCCGGGCGAACATAAACGACATCAAACAACATTATCCAGATGCGTTTTATAACCCGGCTATTGACCGGTTGTATCGGTTAAAGGAATTTGTAGAAGGGGCAGCTGAATAGCTGCTCTTTTTTTATGTCTAAATATATTTTTACATAAAAGCATAACCCTCCCCTCTTCCATTTTCCTATTCTATAGAAAACGATAGGAAAATGGAATACCAAAGTGTAGCAATAATAAAAGATGAAAATGATTCATCTCAAATGTTTATTCTCAATATCGAAAAATTAGCGGAAACGATTGTCATTAAAGGAAATGGAACAGAAGACTGCAAAATTAAAGATTTTCTTAAATCAACAATAAAAGAAACTCTTAGCGATATTCTTATAGATTTGTTCCATACAGACAACTCCAAACCAGTAATTGTCAACATTAATACTTTGGTATCTGGAATTGTATCTATTTAATGGTTAGACGATTTTAAGAAGTTCCTTCCGTAGTTAGTGAACGTTATTTATTATAGACTAAAATTTTATTATATGAAAGCTATTATTGAAGCAAAAAAATATAGGGACAGCAATCCTTCGTATATTGTTGTAGAGATACGCTTCTTTTGTGTTCCTATATTTTATTATAAAAAGCAATGGACCTGTTAATCTATTTTCACGAAAGCATTTATATTTCCTGTTATTGTTAGATATGCTCCTTGGGTATGACTCCAGTATTAATAATTGAATATACTTATATGAAAAAAAGAAGCAACAAAGGTTCATCACTTAATATTAAAATGATGAACCAAATAGAAAAACGTTTACTCAAAAGGTTTGATAATCAGGCAAAAAAGTATTGGCTAAAATTTTAGTTGACTCTTTAGCTGATTTTCCACATTCTCGATTTCTTGATTAAAACTTATTAAGATATATGAAAGCAATTATCGAAATGACAAAAGATTGGAAGCCGGAATACGGCTTTTACACTATAATTAAAGTGTATTTTTTCCGTATTCCTATCTTTATTTACAAAAAACAACGTGGTTAAGCAATCTTTGTAAAAATGCTGTAATGTCCTTCAAGAGTAAGGTATTGTTGTTGTGGTTCACACCAGTAAATTACTCTTATTTGTTCTCTTTGTAGAATATCTGCAACGATCATAATTTGCATTGTCCCTAAAGATGCTGCTTCTTTGAGTTGGACTTTATCGCCAATTTTAATATCCATAATAGTTAATATTTAAGTGTTTTGACCGCAAATTTACACAAATCATTGATAATCGTATATAATCATTTGTAAATATGACAAAAAACAAATTATCTATTGCGCCTCCAGACAAGAAGAAGACTTTGGAGGCATTTTTTTGTTATTATGAATTAAGTAGTTTATTATTCGATCAAAAACAAAGCGAAATATATAATGTCACAGATATTCCAAAAACAAATAAGTTTTATAAACCGGCCAAAGACATAGCCAAACAATTGCAAATTAACTGGAAGACTATGACGCATGAGGAGAGTAACCGTATCATGTTGGCTTTATTGGAAGATTCCTTTAATCTTATACGTGAAATAGAAAATTCTAAAGCTATAACACTTCAAACTAAAATAATAATAGAAAAATGAGTACTGTACAGATTTACGACTTGTATGCTCAAAAGATTGCCGATATAACTAATGTCCCCTACCCTTACATTGTTATATTGAGAGACAAGAATTTATTGAATTTAAAGGAAGCAAGAGACAAACTAATCCGGCACGATTATTGGAAATTAGTAAAAACAAACAAGTTTACACATAATCAGATCCTTGAAAATCTTGCCGGCATATATGATGTAAACAAACGTCAAATTTTATATGCAATTAAATTTAAACCCAAGCGTACATATTATTGTCAGCAATGTGGCTCCCAATTATCTAAAATAAAATTTATCCGGAATAACGGTATATGTGACAGGTGCATTTCTAATCAAATTAAATTATAATTTTATGGACAATCTGTACATTGAAGCGTATAAATTCTATAAAGAAGAATGCGCAAATAGTTTGGTATTATTTCATAACCAATCTTGTTTTGAAGCCTATGAAGAGGATGCTATTCGATTAAGCAATCCCCTTAACCTTCCTGTAAGCTATAGAGCAGGCATAAAATATTGCGCTTTTCCAGAGGATGCTCTTGAAAACTCTCTGCCGCTTCTTGTACACATTGGTATTCCAGTTAAAATTGTAGAATACCGTAATGAAAAAGGAGAATTTTCAATCCCAAAAGTGAAACGTATTTTAGAAGATGAAATCATGGATTATTGAGATTTTCGATATACTAATAAAGATTTTTCCAATTCTCTGAAATATAGTTATTTATATTGATTAAATTATTTAGTTTTCGTTTAATTTAAATATCTGTATTACAATATTTTAAATATAAAATACATTCTAAATTGATTATATTTTCAAAAACAAAATATTACCTTTGCCTCGTCGTCTTATAGTTGGCGAGGCTTTTATATGCAAACTAATATCATAGCAATATGGACAGAATAAAAACAAAGTTGAAATTTACTAAATCAACCGTTTCTGGGTCTTGGGTGGGATTTATCTCTATCAATACTAAGACCGGTAAAATAAAAGGTGTGAGAGAAGATTCCGAAGAACCCAAATGTGTATGTATTGCATCACGTGAACTGGAGGCGGTAATCGAACCAGATGTATTATATGATGTGCAAATGATTCCAATGACAAATAATAGACGCGGATTCATTGTTGTTGCAGCAGAGCCACATGCTTTTGAAGCTAAGATAACTTCTATGGTTGTTAAAAACGCCATATATAAAGTAGAAGTAAAATTTGGGAATAAAACCATAATATATGACCCTATGGACGGTGAAAGGTTTTCTATTCGTACCATTAGCGGTGTTATAAAACAACTGGCAAAGCGGAAAGACATTAAAAACCTTTTGCTGGTTATTGAAGATTTTCGTAAAGCAGCCAATATTGTGTTAACTGTGTTTCAAAATGACGGTCACTATGTCCCCACAAATAAAGCTTATAAAACAACAAAAGCCTAAATTACCACGAAAGCGGAAAAAAGCATGTATAAAGGCACAGGGACGTAAATCGTATTACAGTACAGTTAATCTTGCTAAAGTGGATGGCGAATACCCTTGCAAATTTTGGATTAATTCGACAGTGGAGATGAGACCAACAATGATAAATGGTACTGTAGCTCTTATTCCCACTCCGTCTCAATATTGGTAGGATATGATAAGAATCCCAATAGAAGGAATAGCTACAGATGCAGCTCATTCTGTAAAAAATAAGACAACAGAGTATCAAGGAATAGATTTGCGAACCGGACAACGGATCTTTTATCAGAACCTGGGAAACAAAACGGTGAATATTGGAGAGTTCTTAGGCGTTGTTGAAGCGGCGAAATACATTATTGAAAACGATTATTCCCCCAGAATTATCTATACAGATAGTATAACAGCAATAACTTGGTTCCAAAACAAGAAAACGGCATCCAAGAAGAAATGTAAAGAACTTCAGAAAGCCGAGATATTTCTTAAAATTCTTGCATGGGATGTTGATACAATTGAGGTCCGGCACTGGAATAACAAAGAATGGGGAGAAACCCCAGCTGATTTTGGGAATAAATAAAACTGTGTTGACAATCATAAGCAGCTAATAATTAAATTATTATACAATGAAAGAACAGCTTATAGACGAAAGGGCAAGTATTATTGCCAATTTAAGACAATTGGTTGAGTCCTTGGTAGAATTAAATGCGAGAACCAAAGCACACGTGTCTTCCAATAAGACAGACATTAAGAAATTGAAAAAAGACAATAAAGAGTTGGAAAAGATGAAGAGCCGAAACTCATTTTTTATACGGTTCTTTTCTTTATTCTTTAAGTCTTGATAAGACGATGCCGCAATGGTGAAATAGGTATACACGATGGACTTAAAATCCATTTATCAAAAGAGATAGTGCAGGTTCAACTCCTGTTTGCGGCACAATGACATAAGTCAATAAGAGTTCTTTGAAATATATCAAATTAATATACGATGAAAAAGTATGTAGAACAATTCTTTTTTATGATAGCTATCTTATTCGTTGGCAATAGGATATTCAACCATGTTAACGCTTGGTTGGGAATTGCTATATGTTTTGGGGTTTGCTATCCAGTTATTAACATCATTAAATTAATTATCAAAAAACATGAAAACAAAGATTAAGTGTATGTTGGTTGCTTTTATGGCAGCTGTAATTTTTTCATCCTGTGAACGTGTCGCTCCTAACTATGCCGGAGTTCTAATGGAGAACTATGGTAAAGATGGCAAGGAGGATTTTAAGATTGTGTCTGGGAAGGTATCTACATGGGAATGGGGAACCGAATTGTTTCAGGTGCCGTTGTTTGAACAACGTGGCGGATTTCAGAAATCAGTAACGTTAAAAGCGGCCGATAACACAGAGTTCAACGCTACCCCTCTATATTCATATAGAGTTATTAAAGACAAAGCGATTGATGTTGTATTTGATAATAAGCATATCGGAAACGGGGATGGATTTATGAGATCTTTAGAGGATAACATTCTTGAACCGCGCATTTATGACCTTATTAAAGAAGAAAGCCGAAAATATAAAACCGATACGCTCATGGCTGATGGCGGCTCTTTAGCTTTTGAAAAGAAACTGGAGGATATTGTTAGAACAGAATTTAGAGACCGTGGCTTGGACTTAAAATCATTTTCAGCTCAATTAGAATTTAGCGATCGAGTAAGAGAAAAAATTGATAATAGAAACGAGGTTAATACTAATATCTCTGTCATAGATCAAAAAATCGAAGAGCAGAAAAAGCAAAACGAATTGGAAAGGTTAAAGACAGAGCAGGCTCTTATTGCCTCAAAGGGGTTGACAAAGGAAATTCTATACAAACAGTTTATTGATAAATGGGATGGGAAAACACCTTTATACGGGGTGACTCCAGAATTTCTTAAAATAACCAATTAACAATATCCGCTTCCTTAAATAACAAATACCAAGGAAGCGGATTTAAAGGACCGGTAGCTCAGTTGGTCAGAGCAGCAAACTCATAATTTGAAGGTCAAGAGTTCAATTCTCTTCCGGTCCACACCACATAGGTTATTTAGTAGTAGTAGTATTCTTCCCCCAATTCGTTGTGAAATGCGTTGGGGTGTTGTTCTGGTAATTCAGCAGGTTAGAATGCGACACTGACACTGTCGAAGTCGGTGGTTCAAGTCCATCCCAGAACACACGGTTTACAACGTTCTTTGACATTTTGAAAAAAAGAGGAAGCAATGTGCTATGAAGTTTTCATATAACTTCATGGAAACAACTGTAAACGAACCGGTCACCGTTGCACATTGCCTTTATTCCTCAAATCAAATGTTTCGTTCTTGCAGATTTTCGCTACCCACAATGGTACCAATTTGTGTGACCGGCCACGAAGGTGATGCTGCAAGATACGACCGTTATTTTTGACTGGGTTTAACGGCGACCCTTAACCTCGGCTATAAGGAGCCTTATCTCCTTTATAAGCCACGCCAATGCGCAGATTGGCAAGGTTATATTCAACAACGTTTCCATTGCGGTTGCAAAGTTAAGACTTTTAGTCAAAAGCCGGTGAAAATCCGGCAATTTACTCGGCTCGTCTATCGGAAAGGACATCTGCCTTTCGAGCAGAAAAGAATGGTTCAACTCCATTGCCGAGTGCAACAAGCCCGAAGTACAAGGGAACGAACATGCAGGTTATGCTGAGACAAGTCGATATGCAAGTAAACTAAGCCCTGTCTGGAATCGTTGGTCCAGGAGTGTGATACCGAGCTGTTGGTAGAATCGGTATGTTAGATGTCTTTATGGGAGCGTTCGATTCCTCCACCATCGCCGAAAGGGGATGGGTCGGCCAGGGAGATAAAGACATCATTTGCTCTTATAGCTCAGTGGCAGAGCGGATGACTGTTAATCATCAGGTCGGTGGTTCAAATCCATCTAAGGGCGCATTTGACGAATAGAAGATTGTTATTGGATTAGCTTATTTTTCTTTCCGTGAAGCTGTGAAGTTGTGAAACTTCCAGCTATCTGGTTCATTAGCCAAGTGGTAAGGCAATGGTCTGCAAAACCATGAACGCAGGTTCGATTCCTGCATGAACCTCTAAAAATGGGGAGCTGCAATGACTCCCCCAAAGATAACAACCATAGTGATGTATGGTTGTGAAATCAAAATGACTGCGACTATTCGCAAAGTTGAACCAAAAGAGACATGACAGTTATAGCTGTCTGAAGGACAACGCAGATTGCAACTATGTTATCTCTTCGCTCTTTACTAAAATGATTCGACTTACCAGTAGGTTTAGTCATATTGCCTGCAAAGGTAAGTGAAATTTGCGATAAACTGCCATTTTGAAGAAAAACTGTTTAGGGTTAAGTGGAAGCCGGTCCCTGTGCAATTGCTGGAAACCCCAGTACAAACACTTATCCGGTCATGGTGGTTACAGTTGATCCACCATTATAGTGCATTAGTTCAGAGGTTAGAACGCTACACTGTCACTGTAGAGAACACGAGTTCGATTCTCGTATGCACTGCAAAAATACAACCATGCAGCCAACTACTGCATGGAGGAAGATAAAAAATAAATCAATTGTTAAATCTACGGACAACCCATTTGCCTATAAAGTAGATTGTAGTACAAACCGCGAAACTGGCAGTAATTGACACTGCTAATGTCAAGTCCAGATTGATGTCGTAGTTAACATTAACATTTACATTAGTCGTAAAGTTGGCGTTAATGTTTGTATTACAACTATTTATAGCAAACTTCCGAAGGAAAGCCGTTATCAACGGATTCATTTCAATCAGTTTTTAATCACAAAGATACGGCTTTTCTTCTTATTGCCCGTTTAAAAACATTATTATGAAACATTGAATAAACGTATCTTGTGGAGGAATTGGCTTTTTAGGCTTACTGACAATCGTATTTATCACGTTGAAATTGTGTAATGTGATAAATTGCTCATGCTGGTGGGTAGTCTTACCTCTTTGGGGAGGATGGAAACAAACTAATAATTGCCAGTGTCAAATTTTTAGACGCTTTGCAGACTGGCAATTTCAGCGATAAAAACGAAGGATGGTTCAATTAAAACGAAAGATAAAAATGGAAAAGTACATTGGAACAAAACAGATTGAAGCAGAACCTATGACAAGAGGTGATGCGTGGGGAAAACATCTTCTTAGAGAAAAACCGTCAACGGAAAATTTTGATGATGAGGGTTATCATGTCCGTTATGATGATGGCTATGAAAGTTGGTCTCCTAAAGATGTGTTTGAAAAAGCCTACAAGATTGCCGAAACACCTGTTGACCGTATGCAGATAGAAGCCGAAGAAGTCAATGGAAGATATGTAAAGTTAGCCACTTTCATAGATTCAGGAAAAATGGATGAAGTCGTTAATGACATGTACAACAAGTGTTTACTGGAAATGCAGTGCTGCACTATGTTCGACTATATTCGGCTTCTTGATACTCGCATACAGCGTATGCAAGGCTCTGATGGCGCAAAAGTACGAAAGATGAATTTTGGTATGGCTATTATGGCTCTCAAAGCAGGTTATCCAATTCGTAGAAGCGGTTGGAATGGTAAAGGACTTTGGATCATTAAGCAAGTGCATGCACATATAACTGAGGAGATTATTCCGAAAATGCAGTCTCTTCCGCAATCAGCAAAAGACCTTATTCTGAAAGGCAAGGGATTCATTGACTATACAAGCCAGTGTCTTATCTACAATGAGAATACTGGACGTGCTGATTCATGGGTTCCGTCTATCAGTGATGTATTTGCAGAAGACTGGGAAATTGTTTGTTGATGTATGAAGTATTTAAAGATTCACAAGCTACTATGGTTTATAATCGTAGTAGCTTTTACTCTTTTAGAGGGAGCCGTAATAGTGTTGTACTATATTATTTTCTTGATATGGAACTTTCGCTATCCCAAGGATTTATGGGCTGGATTCCATAGTGCTGGGCATGATTACGAAAACCACTGGGGAGGATATTCATACAAGGACAAAAACATTCTTGAAACGATTATTCGGAGATATAAATGTACATGGTCATGAATGTATTAGAGCATTATGTAACCGAGATTATAGGAAAACCATATTACCATGATTATGGCAGTGGCAATTTCAAATGGTGGCTCAAGGTGAAAGCAGTTTGCTATGGATGTGATTGTGAGACTACACTCATGTTTGACACAAAAGAGGAAGCAGACAGAGTTCAATTGGGCTATATGTTTTTATCATAATCAAATAAAATATGAGATTTATAACCCGAAGTAATTATGCAACAAATTATCGAAGTAGAACATTGTGGGAATGATCATCTTGAACCCATATACTCAATTTGCGAAAATCCGATTCACGGATTTCCTAAGCCCAAAAGTGGAGGTTTATGGACGTCACCAATAGATTCGGAATACAGTTGGAGAAAATGGTGTTTAAGTGAAGATTTCAATGTATGGCAGCTTGAAAAGAGTTTTAGATTGAAGGTAGACACAAGTCGATTACTTATCATTGATAGTTTGGATGATTTGATACGAAAAATGGTACATCCACATATCATGGAACTTGATCAATATGGACTGTTTTGTATCAACTGGGGGCGATTGGCAAAAATGTATGATGGCATTTGGCTTACAGTTCGTGGAATGATGGAGACATGCTGCTCTTATCCATATTCTTTACATTGCTGGGATTGTGAAACCGTATTTCTTTTCAATGAAGAACCAATCATCGAAGTATTAACAAGCATAAATTAGAAAAATGACACAAAAAGAATTACAAGACACTGTTATTGTGACCGGCTGGAAGTCTGTTTATATAGCTAAAAGAAACAATGGTAAATCTCAGATGATGAGCATGATTATATTAGAGTAAAAGCTCGTCTTTGGGTTGCAAACTACTCTCAGATAAACGAGGAAGAAATGAAAGATTTTGTAAAAGGAAACGAATAAAAATCAAATTGATATGGTGGCTTATGCCACAATCATAACTTCTAAATCATTTGTAAGTATTATAAATCATTTATAAAATCAGCAATGGAAAATAACAATGATATAAAACAGTCTCTTTATGATATACAGCCTGGAGACAAGGTATATTTTAGGAGCAATTATTTTTCTACAATATATACTGTAGACCGTGTGACCCCAACTTTGATTATATGTAATAACACAAAGTTTCGTAAAAGCGATGGTAATAAAACGCCTGCTGAAAGATATAATTATAGCAGTATAGAAGTACTTACTCCCGAATTATTAAATCAGCATCAGCAAAAAGTGATGCGGGCGAATTTAGTACGACAATTCAAAGAAATTCAGCCTGACAGATTGACTAACGAGCAATTGCAACAAATCATTCAAATAACTCAATTACCCAATTCAGATGAAAATATTTAAAAAACTGAGAAAATGGTGTTACAGCACATTGGAGTTTGCCAGACATACATATTCTGATATTCATGGGCCGTATAAAAACAGGTCAGCACGAAGGGCCGCAAATAAAAAGAGATAAAATTCTATAAAAGCGCGGATTTATTCTTATCTTTGCGATATAAACAAGTGAGTCTATCCTACATTTATTAACTTATGATTGAAAATGTAGATAAATTGGAATTTTGGAATGTGCTACCAAAATGATACCAAGTGTATAATATACTGAATATCAATATTGTGCACGACCCTGAGGGTGTACGAATAAAAAAAGTAAATTGAAGAAAAGACTCTGAAAGTTATTGACTTTCAGAGATTTTTCTTTTATGCCCCCAGAAATATACAGAAACAACGGCTCGGTTTGGACCCACGTAAAAACACCCGCAGGCTTATTCGTGGGATTTTTAGGGTCAACGTAACAATCTGAGGGATTTTATATTTAAGCATATAATTTAGCAAGTC
>ENA-OYXK01000225-OYXK01000225.1-human-gut-metagenome-genome-assembly--contig:-NODE-225-length-32634-cov-6.733786_pt1 | contig 32634 bp, 29 predicted proteins | sample MGYA00244215_ERZ653417 | MGnify/ENA primary metagenome ERZ653417 (study PRJEB26926, sample SAMN06164905) | human gut metagenome | biome: ENVO:00009003; feature: ENVO:2100002; material: ENVO:00002003... | reverse complement strand
CTACACCTATTAAGTCGTCGGCAGCGTCAGATGTGTATAAGAGACAGGACTATTATAAGATGAAGAATATCGAAGCAGATACCAGCATGCGTGAGGCAATCGCCAAACCGTCAAATGCACCTTCGAAACCATTAAAAGACTAACAAGGATTTATGATTTCAGATTTATGATTTATGTGTTGATGATAAATCATAAATCTGAAATCATAAACCTGAAATCATAAACCTGAAATCAAATGATCGCACCTTCCGAACTTATCATCAATCCCGATGGCAGTTGCTTTCACCTGCATCTGAAACCGGAACAGCTCGCCGACAAGATCATCATGGTCGGCGACCCCGATCGCGTAAACACCGTCGCCTCCTACTTCGATACGAAAGAATGTGAAGTGTCGAGCCGTGAATTCCATACCATCACCGGCACTTACAAAGGGAAGCGCATCACAACACTTTCACACGGCATCGGAACCGACAATATCGACATCGTCCTGAATGAACTGGACGCTTTGGCAAACATCGACTTTGCTTCTCGTACCATCAAACCGATATTTCGGCAACTGACAATGGTACGTGTCGGCACTTCAGGAGGATTGCAACCGTTTGTTCCTGTCGGGACCTATGTGGCAGCAGGAAAATCAATCGGGTTCGACGGAGTTCTGTATTTTTATGCCGGCTCCGAAAAAGTGCGCGACAAGGCTTTCGAATCAGAACTGATGAGACAATTGAAATGGAAGCTAAGCGGCATCCAGCCCTATGTCGTTTCCGCCGATCCATCCCTGGTCAAGCAGATCACACAAGACGATATTATCCGGGGAGTAACGATTGCAGCCAACGGCTTCTACGGTCCGCAAGGCCGCAAGCTCCGCTTGCCGCTCGCCGATCCGGAACTGAACCGTAAAATAGAAGCTTTCGAGTTCAACGATAGCCGGATTACCAACTTCGAAATGGAAAGTTCGTCCCTCGCCGGACTGTCCGCCTTGATGGGACATCGTGCCATGACCGTGTGCTGCATCATTGCCGGTCGGGTGGCCCAAGACATGAATACCGAATACAAAGGTTCCATGACCGGCCTGATCGAAACGGTATTGGACCGGATCTAAAAGAAAGCTATGCATTACAGTTGCTAACCCTATGGGTTACACAGGTTAAAGCATAGGGTTAGCAACCACAACGCATAGGATTACAAAAAGCCTTGCTCTTTCAAGACTTTCAGTAATACGTCGGAGAAATATTCATTGTTGGCCTTCGTATAACGTACATCCGTAAATACCTGGGCCAATGTTTCCTTATCATTCTCCCGTACAAATTGTTTATTTACTTCCAACTCTTCCTTATCGTGATATAAGGCATCGATAGAAGCAGGCGTATAATCCGTATAAACCTCCTGGTGAACCACCGCTCCGAGTGGCAGGCGTTCCACCTGTTCAGGCATTCCGTCGGGATAGCCGACCGTGACTGTCACGATAGGGACAACCAAGCGTGGAAGCGACAAGGCATCGATAATCTTATCTGCGTTATAAGCCGTCGTTCCCAAATAGCAGATTCCCAATCCTTTTTCCTCTGCTGCCGTACAGAAACTTTGGGCAAACAGCATCGCATCGATAGTCGAAGCGATAAAAGTCTGGAAATTATCGAAACCGGCCACTGCATCGCGCAGCTCCGCCCATTTTACAAAACGGTTGGCATCGGCACAAAAGGTGAGCACGACCGGAGCCGCCGTAATCATCGGCTGATTGAAATGGGCAGGAGCCAACTTTTCCTTATTCGCCCTATCACGGGTAATGACCACACTATACAGTTGCATATTCCCCGTATTGGATGCACGGACAGCAACCTCCAGCAATTCATTCAACAAAGCATCCGGAATGTCCTGAGTCGTATATTTACGGATCGTCCGTCTGTTTTTCATATTTTCCAACATAACTTACATATTTATTAGTTGATGACAAAATCGATCAATAACAAAGACCAAGCGCCCAGATAGGTATCTTGTTTCCGACACTCTTGGGCTGCCCGTGTATGGCGGCAAACGCATTTTCCACATTCTTGATACGTTCATAGTCCATCAACGGATCACCGATCACGAACGTGTACTTTTCATTCACACGATAATCTCCATTATGCAAAAGCTCCACAGTCCCGCAATTAGACATCTGATCGACGAAGAACGTCTCGCCCCAATAAATCCGCTCCATCTCCCGGAAAAGGCTTGCCATCAGATTCGTGTTCGCCAGAAAAGAGCGATACGAACGAGCCAGTCCGCCATCTTCTTTCCTAACTTGTAGAATACGAAACACTCCCATCTCTTTTACATAATCCAGCAACTTGTGCATTTGCGTGTTATCCATCTCGTATTTGGATGTCAGAACCTGCATACGGGGAAATTCCGGGGCTTCTTTGGCAAGCTGAATCAGCAATTGTTTCATCTTACGAAACACAGCATTGTTCATCTGACGAATGGCAGGCAAGTCCACATCGACCGAATCCCGCATCAAATCTTGCAAACGGAAATTGAACGCATCCGGATCTTCCCAATAGAAAGGATAGCAGCCATGTTCCAGATAATTCCGGAAAATAGGGACTATATTTATCTCGTCCATCACCTGTTGCGTCACTTCCGCATGGTTAAGCAAAAGCTCGTCCAGCGGGACTGGTTTGAGATCTAGCGCACCTTCATAGGACAAATATTCACGGAACGACATGGTATGCAACGTATACCAATCGCCTTTCCCATCAAAAGGCATCTCCGTCTTCTCTCCTTCAACCAGCAAAGGTGCAGCAAACACTATCTGCATATCAGGATAATCGTCGTGTAAACACTCTATCGCCTGTACCCAGCTACCATATCGATGGACATTATCTAGAAAAAGATGCCTGCCCCCCTCTTCATAAAATTGCCTGACCGTTTCGGACAACATGCACCGTTCCTGAAACCATATATTATCGAGAGGCAAATACAGGGCTTCATGAGAATCGCCATAAGCCAATTTGATACGCTGCAACAAAAGCGTTGTTTTTCCCGCCCCTTTCGCTCCAAAGATACCGATCAGCCTCCTGTCCCACTTGACCTGTCGGGATAAGTAACGCTGGAAACCCAGATTTACGCCTTTAAGTAACTGCTCATGGTTTAACCAAAACATGTCCATAGTATAACTGATTTGACACAAAAATAATATATAAAAGCCAATCTACAAAACCAACAACTTACAAGAAGAATAGTTTTTTTCGTACCTTTGTCCCTATAAAAACCAATAAACAAATGGAAACGTCTAAAGTTTACTTTACCAATCTCCGTACGACCCCGTCCAGTAACTTGTTGGACAAGATGGAACGTCTCGTAAAACGTGCGGGCATAGCAAACATTGATTTCCAGAATCAGTTTGTAGCGATCAAGATCCACTTCGGCGAACCTGGCAACCTGGCCTTTATCCGGCCAAACTATGCAGCCCGGATGGCCATGTTGCTTCGCAACTTAGGGGCGAAGCCTTTCCTGACAGATTGCAACACCTTGTACTCAGGCCGTCGCGCCAATGCAGTAGACCATCTGGAAAGTGCAATGGAAAACGGTTTCAACCCCATTTCCGCCAAATGCGACGTGATTATCGCCGACGGCCTGAAAGGAACCGAATACCGTGAAATCGAAATCGACGGTGAATATTGTAAAGCTCCCAAAATCGGTTCCGCTATTGCCGATGCAGATATCATTATTTCTATGAACCACTTCAAAGGACACGAGCAGACCGGATTCGGCGGCGCTTTGAAGAACCTCGGCATGGGATGCGCCAGTGTAGGTGGAAAACTTGAACTTCACTCGGCATCGCAACCCAGAATCGACATCGAAAGTTGCAAGGGTTGCAATATATGCGTCAAGCATTGCCGCCACGATGCCATTCATTTGAACGCTTCCCATAAAGCAGAAATCGACTACGGAAAATGTGTCGGTTGTGGCCAGTGCGTAGCTCTTTGCCAATACGACGGAGCCGTCATGGGTGAAGGCGACACGTCTGAACGTTTAAACTACAAGATCGCCGAATATACCAAAGCTGTCTTGTCCGGCAAGCCGAATTTCCACATCAGCTTTATCATGAATGTCTCACCTGAATGTGATTGTTGGAACCACAATGATGCAGCGATTGTGCCAGATCTGGGCATCGCCGCTTCTTTTGATCCGGTCGCATTAGACAAGGCTTGTGCCGATATGGTGATCAAGGCCCCGATCCTGGAGACTGGTAACCGCCTTTCAAACGCTCCGCATCACGAACATCTGGAAGGTTGCGACAAATTCCACCTCATGCACCCCGACACGAACTGGCAAGCAGGACTGGAACATGCTGAAAAGATTGGTCTTGGAACACAGAAATATGAATTAATAACTGTATAGACTAATGGAAGATACTATCTGCGCCGTATCAACTGCCCCCGGAGCCGGGGGGATTGCCGTCATCCGCATCTCCGGACCGGAAGCAATCGCAATCTGCAACACGATATTCGTACCGCGTACAGCAGGAAAAGGCCTGCTGTCACAGAAAGCCTATACACTGCGTTTCGGTAGTATCAGGCGTGGTGAAGAGCTCATAGACGAGGTGCTGATCGCCCTTTTCCGCGCACCTCATTCTTTTACCGGCGAAGACACGGTAGAAATTACCTGCCACGGTTCCGTCTACATCCAGCAACAAATCATGCAACTTTTGATTGAAAGAGGTTGCCGCTCCGCCCTCCCCGGCGAATATACGCAACGTGCTTTCATGAACGGCAAAATGGACCTGAGCCAAGCCGAAGCGGTCGCCGACTTGATCGCCTCGACCTCAGCCGGTCAGCACCGCTTGGCATTAAACCAGATGCGCGGTGGTTTCAGTCATGAATTAAAGAACTTGCGCGAACAACTTTTGCATATCACTTCTTTGATGGAACTGGAACTGGATTTCAGCGACCACGAGGAACTGGAGTTCGCCGACCGTAGCGAACTCAGCACATTGGCGGCCCATATCGAAACAGTCATATCGCGTCTGGCCAACTCTTTCAGTGTAGGAAACGCGATCAAGAATGGCATTCCTGTAGCGATCATAGGTGAGACAAATGCCGGAAAATCGACTCTACTGAACGTCCTGCTGAATGAAGACAAAGCGATTGTCAGCGACATCCACGGTACAACCCGTGACGTCATCGAAGACACGATCAACATCGGAGGGATCACTTTCCGTTTCATCGACACCGCCGGCATCCGCGAAACACACGATGCGATCGAAAGTATCGGCATCGAACGAACCTTCCAAAAGCTCGACCAAGCAGACATTGTCCTCTGGATGATAGATGCCACCGATGCCTCCTTACAGATCGCCCAATTATCCGAAAAGATACTGCCCCGCTCGGAAGGGAAACAGCTAATCCTCGTTTTCAACAAAGCCGACCTGCTCACTGACCGCCAGTTAAAACCGACCGGCCTTCCCGAAAACGTGCAATCGATCTTCATCTCGGCTAAGAAAAGAGAGCATATCGACAAGTTGCAGGATCTTCTGATCCAAGCTGCTCATATTCCCTCTTTGTCCTCAAACGACGTCATCGTCACTAATATCCGTCATTACGAAGCCCTAACTCACGCCCTCGAATCCATCCACCATGTCCAGGAAGGTTTATCCGCCAATCTTTCCGGAGATTTCATCTCCCAAGACTTAAGAGAATGTATCTTCCACCTCTCAGACATCGTCGGAGAAGTCACCACAGACCAGGTATTGGGAAATATATTTGAGAGGTTTTGCATCGGCAAGTAGGATATTGTAATCAACTGCAACGAATTAGAACTAACTATAATGAAGTCGCTGATTTTCAGCGACTTTTTTATTTGCCAAAAATCCAGCTATAAACAGTTGGATACTGTTGTTCACCATATTTTTCTACCGTATTTCTACCGCGGAACAATTAAGGGATTTTGCCCGATGTCATACTGACGCATTTGTTGACGTGTGTTGACAATGGTTTACGTGAGTAGACAAAAAGGGAAATTATCCGAGCTGTAAAAAGCTCATGTTTCACTAAAATATGGAGAATAACAAAAATGGAAGTAAAAAGAATCTGCCAGTGGTGCGGCAAGCCTTTCATGGCAAAAAAGACCACTACTAATTATTGTAGTCCGCAATGTTCCAAAAGAGGTTACAAACACCGTATGAAGGAACGTAGAATGGAAATGCGCGAATTTCAGGAAATGCTGGAGGTAAAGAACAAACTGGAGAGCCAGGAATACTTTACCTTTTCTCAAGCAGCCAGACTAATGGGGGTTTCTCGCCAGTATGTCTATAAATTGGTAAAAGAGGACAAACTTCGTGCATCAAGGCTGAGTTCAAGAATGTCGCTCATCAGAAGAACCGACATCGAACTTATGCTGAAAACAAAACCTTATGAAGTTCTCAGACCAAAAGATGAATTTGACGTTACCGAGTATTATACCGCTGAACAGATTGCGGAAAAGTACAAAGTCAACGCCAAATGGGTGTGGACCTATACCCGGCAAAACAATGTTCCCAAAGTCAGAATCCGCCAGTTCAATTATTACAGTAAAAAGCACATAGATGCGGCATTTGCCAAATATAAGACGGATGACGCCTTGACCGAATGGTACACTCCGGAAGAAATCGAGAAAAACTATGGGATGACACGTGTAGCCATCCGTTCACATGTTTACCGCAACAACATCCCTTCAAAGAAAGAGCACGGCCAGATATTCTACTCAAAACTTCACTTCGATCTGTCCAAGAAGACAACCGAAGATGATTCTTCAGAATACTATACCGTGCAGGAAGCCATGAAGAAGTACAGTCTCACACGGGATTCTGTTTACGGCATTCTGCAATTCCACGAAATAAAACGGGAGAAGAAAGGGCGCTTTGTGAGATTCCTGAAAGTGGAATTTGACCACATTATGGGAGCCCGTTAGTGGCTAAATGCGACCGACTGTAATTATCGGAAAATTATTTCCTGCTGATTATAGTCTGTATAAAAGCATTAAGGATTTTCGCAGCAAAAGTCAGTTATAACCATTTAATATTCATCATTATGTCAGAATGCAAAACAGTTACATTGAGGACACGCCCTCTGAAGAAAGGTATGCTGTCGTTCTACCTTGATTATTATCCGGGCTACCGGGATCAGGAAACAATGAAGACCATCCGCCATGAAGGATTGAACATTTACATCTATGCCAATCCCAAGAACCAGCGTGAACGCGACTTCAACGCCGCCATGTCAGAGAAAGCGGAAGCCATCCGATGCAGACGGTTTGAAGCCATCGTAAATGAACGGTATGATTTCTTCGACAAGAGGAAATACAAGGCCGATTTCCTGGAATACTACCGTAAGCAACTTCCCAAGCACGACCAGAAATGGGGATTCGTCTATCAGCACTTCTACAACTTCGTCCACGGCAAATGTACTTTCGAGGAAATAGATGTGGACCTGTGCAACAAGTTCCGGGAATACCTGCTTAACGTCAGGCAACTCCGACGTGACAGACCAATTTCAAAGAACTCCGCTTCCGGATACTGGTCCACTTTCCGTGGATTCCTGAAGATTCTGTATCGCAACAGGATGATAAAGACCAATGTCAATGACTTTCTGGAAAAAATCGAACCGGAAGATGTTGCCAAGGAGTATCTGAGTGTGGAAGAACTGTATTGCCTTGCCGAAACCCCATGCAAGATACCTGTTCTGAAGACCGCTTCCCTCTTTTCGTGCCTGACCAGTCTGCGGCTCAGTGATGTTCTTTCCCTTTGCTGGGAAGAAATCGTCGACTTCGCTGCCGGAGGGAAATGTGTCCATACCATCACCCAGAAGACCAAGACGGAAGATATCATCCCGATAAGCGATGAAGCCCTGGAACTGATCGGATATAGTCCCGAGAAAAAAGGTCTTGTGTTCAAAAGTCTGAAACGGAGCTGGACACAGCATCCGATGAAGGAATGGATCCGTTCTGCCGGGATCATCAAAAACATCACATTCCATTCATACCGCAGGACATACGCGACCCTTCAGGCCGCAGCCGGTACTGACATCCGTACCATCCAAAGCAACATGGCTCACAAAAGCATCACCACCACCCAACGCTACATGAAAGTTGTGGACAGCAACAAGCGTGAGGCGACCACCAGAATCACATTGACAAGAAAGGGCTGACCTGACTGATTCGTACCTGTGTTATCGGTTATAGTATGATTTTTCGCTGAAAATCATACTATAACCATATTTTTTCTTAATTTCCGGCTGTTTTTCCGCCATTATTTACAATTATCTGAAACCGGACATCTATTTTTGTCCTATCATAATTCCAAACAATCACAGTTTATGGCAGATAACAACCGAATATCCATCAAAAAGACAAGCCGAGTCCTTGCAATTACATGTGTCGCCTATACAACAGTGACAACAATATTGTACGACAATTATCGGATTGACCTGATTGCCTATTCCACTCCGGTCATATTAGGAACCGTAACTGCAATCATGTCATGCGCTGTACTGCAACGCCTGTTCTGTTCACTATTCACCAAGAACTATCTTTCTTTTGGCTGCAAGGAGTTATCACCAATAGGGACTATAAACTCCGAGACAAATCCTGATACCCAAGAAGAATTTCCTCGAACTGAAAATACAACCGGTACGGTCAGCGTTGTAACGCAAAAATCTTCATATCTCGAAAAATATGAAGCCCGCATAGAGGAATTGGAACATGCCAAAAAAGAAAGGCGAACTGCAATAATCAGCACCATACATGATTATACCACATACATAATGGCCGAGTTTTTCACCAAAGAGGAACTTGAAACGCTCCATGAGAACATCGAAGCTTTGGCTTACGGACAACAGGAACTATACAAGCCAATCCGTTCCAGAGAAGATAATCCCATCAAGTCTCCGGCACTAAGGCATTTTGCATGGAATATCGGAGAGAGACTTGATATTCCGTTAATCGACAGGGCAAAATTCATAAAAGAAATATTCCCGCACGAACTGGGAAACGCAACAATTGAATATCTTTCCAAGAATCTCCGGGACTCTGTTACAAGCAAAATCAAGATCGATGTGCCTGAAAACGGAGACTACCGGTTTGACTGCATGAGAAATTTTGCTGACGGAAAAATTAGTTCTTACTGATTATAGTCTGCGTAATATCATTAGATTGGTTTGCAGCATGTTAAACAATTAAATCGTTTAGTCATGCTAAAAGAAAACCTTACATTCAATGATTTGCCGGAAATGGTCGGCAGACTGTGTGAAAAGATTGAGAGTTTAGAGAATGTTCTGAAGGAAAGTCTCACCAAAGAACCGTCTGCCAAAGAGAATCTTCATGTCCCCATGACTGTGGAGGAAGTATGCAGCTACCTTGGAATATCCAAGTCATCCTTCTATTACAAGGCCAAGCACGGAGGGATACCTGTCATCAAGCAGGGAAAGCATCTGTTCGTATATCGCGACGAACTGGACAAATGGCTGGAGACCGGAAGAAAAAGCCAGGTGCCGCTGAGCATCGAGGAGGAACACGAGCAGATACTTGCCGCGACAAGACGTAAGGCAAAAGCAAGAGAACTGTAGGAATATGGAAAAGACGAACAGCAATATTCCTACTCCGGAGGAACTGAAAGCCTACATAGATGAATCGGTCATCAGCGTAACCGGGACATACGACCAGTCCGCTTCCGTGCTGATGGTGGATGATTTCACAATCGGGACTCTGGGAAACTTCAGTGCGTCCATCGGGAAAGCCAAAAGCAAGAAGACCTTCAATGTCTCGACCATAGCTGCAGCCGCTCTGATAAATGGCACGGTGCTGCATTACCGTGCATGTTTCCCGGAAGGCAAAAGGAAAATTCTCTACATTGACACGGAACAGGGCAAGAACCATTGCCAGAAAGTTCTCGACAGAATCCTGAGGCTGGCAGGCCTGCCGAAAGATTGTGATGCCGACAATCTGAAGATGCTGGCACTTCGGAAATATTCGCCAGAAGTACGACTGGCAATAACGGAAGAGGCAATCGGCATGATACCCGATTTAGGTCTGGTCATCATAGATGGCATCCGGGACTTTGTCTATGATATCAATTCTCCCGGTGAGTCCACCGATGTAATATCCAGACTCATGCGATGGACTGATGACAGGCAGATACACATCCATACCATCCTGCATCAGAACAAGAATGATGAACACGCACGGGGACATGTCGGCACGGAACTGAACAACAAGGCGGAAACCATCATGCAAATAGAGCTAGACAAGGATGACAAGTCCATAAGTGTAGTGGAAGCTCTTCATATCCGTGACCGTGAATTTGAGTCTTTTGCTTTCCGAATAAATGATGAATGCCTGCCCGAAACGGTGGAGTTTTACCAGCCACAGAAACGGCAGGCAGGACGGCCAGTTAAAGAACCGTTTGACCCTTATAAGGAAATCCCGGAGGATATGCACCGTTCCGCTCTAAACGCTGCTTTTGAGGGCGGCAATATCAACGGCTATGACAACTTGATTGAACAGCTGAAAGAGGGCTACGGACGGCAAGGAATAAAACTGGGACACAACAAAGCCGTAAAGCTCGCAACATTCCTGAGCAACAAGCGGATGGTCGTCAAAGAAGACAAGGAATACAAATTCAACCGTGATTTCTATTACTGAGCCGTTAGCGTTTAACCCCATCGGTGTGACATTTTTCTGTGACATTTCCCGGCTTTACTTTATTGCCGGAGTGTAGATATGGGAATAAAGCAAAGCTATGGCAGGTTTCATCATACAGGTGCAATCTGCCATGCTTCCTTTTGTATGTACACTGAAATCCGGACAACCCCCGCATCGTATGAGATGTAGTATCAATCAGTGCCGGGCTTGCCCGTCTGCCAGTAATAAACCCTATGGGGGAGCCTAATTTCCGATGTCTATAAACCATGAGAATTAAAGAGAAGATATTTTCACTTATTATCCTTATTTACAGTTATTTGCATTTTCTATCACGATTCTCTTCAATTCCGAAAAAATCTCATTTCAGACGGATTTTTGTTACCCGTTTTTGTTTCTTTTTCAACTAAAGAGACTATATTTGCAGTGTGATTTCAAGATGCGAACGCACTTATGACGGACAGGAGTAACAAAGATAGCAAAAAATCGCCAGTCAAGATAAGGTTCAAGGCGATGAAAGACGGCCGCAGATCCATTTATCTGGACTGCTACCGTAACGGCCACCGCAGCTATGAATACCTCAAACTGTATCTTGTGCCGGAGACCGACGACAAATCATTGCGCCTGAATGAAGCCGCGATGCGGAAAGCCGAGACCGCATGCAGGAAGAAATTGCGGGAATTGAAAAAGTTACCGGCCGAGAACAGACGACTTATGGATACGCAAGACTGTATCTCTAATAAAGGCATATCCATATTGGAGTGGCTTTCCCGTTTTAAGGAGATACAGCGTAGCCGTGGTGTACATGATATCCATGCTATAGACCGGTTGTGCGCCATCCTGTCTGAAATGAACTGCGGTGACACAAAGGTAAATGAAATCGGCAAGGACTTTTGCATTGCCTTTGTGGAATATCTGAAGACCGGATATAAAACAGCCAAAGGAGAAAACCTTAAGCCAAAGACTGCATTTAACCGCCAGTGCACATTCGTGACAGCTCTTAATGTTGCCGTGCGGGAAGGAATCATCCCCACCAATCCCATGAACCTACTCTCACATCATGAAAGGGCAAAAGCGAGCAAAGGGAAAAGAGACTATCTGACCATAGACGAAGTGAAGCGACTGATTGCGACACCTTGTAAAAACAATACGGTCAAGAACGCATATCTCTTTGCCTGCAACTGTGGTCTGCGACTCGGTGATGTCCGTAAATTGAAATGGGGTGACATAACGCAGGACAACGACAGATGGATACTTTCCGTCATCATGAACAAGAGCGAAAAGCCAATACATATACCGCTCGGCGTGCAGGCAAGAAGATGGATACCCGGATGTGAAGACAGCGGGAAACACGATACTGGCAGCCTTGTCTTCGAGCATCTGCCCGGAGACTCCCACATCAATGACATCCTAAAAATATGGGCTGCCGATGCTGGAATAACCAAATCGGTGACCTATCACACAAGCCGCCACACCTTTGCCACAATGTTGCTGACACTCGGTGCCGACCTTTATACTGTATGCAAGCTACTTGGCCATTCGGATGTGAAGACCACCCAGATATACGCCAAAATCATCAACAAGAAAAAGGAAGATGCCATCAGCCTTATCGACATGGAGTTTGCCAATACCTGAACGAATATAATAATATAGAGTATGAGAAGATTGCCAGATGATTTCTATGCGAACATCCTGCTGCCGGGAGCAGTGTGGCTACTCATATCTGTCCTTGCCGGACGGGTAGCGGTCGCACGGCTTGAGACGGATACTATTACCGTCGTCATGTTCGTGGTAATCTCGCTCGTTATCTTCATTGTTCCGATGGCTGTCTATATGGAGTATCGCAAGAAAATCGAGCAATTGTCGGAGCGCAAATCTAAAAAGGCTTCTTCACCGTCCGGCAGCGGTTCCTCTGGCAAGTCTCAATCGGCCACAGAACCTGAGACAGCATGTCGGTTTTCCTTTCCACCGGATTTCCCGGATGCCCTGAAAGGAGACAGAACTATGATATTTATGGAAGCCTTGCGTCATGAAGGCTTTCTTGATACGGAATATCGGCCGCATGATGGATGCAATGCCACACAGATGGCTTTCATCGCGGACAGCATAGCAGCAATATGCAACATCAGTCGCCAGTGGAAGATTTTTGGCGACTATTGGCATCTGAACAATATGCGCCAGTTGTTGGATGTAAAGAACCGCAGGGGTTCCAAAGCCGACAAAGAGGATGTTATAATTTCCATTTTTAAGAAAGTGGCGGAAGCCGACGATAATATCCGCAACACCGATGCATATCGCAGTTGGGTGAAAAGCGTTCAGGGCTGATTTTTCGCGTTCTGCCTATACTCGGCGGGGGAGGTTCCTGTAAGTCTCCGGAAATAGCGGCACATGTAGGATACATCCTCAAAATTCAGGCTTGAGGCAATGGCCTTGACGGGCATGTCGGAATTGACGAGATAACTCTTGATTCCGGAAATCGTCTGCCTGTCTATCAGTTCCTTCGGTGACAGAAGCATATATTTTCTGCACAGTTTGTAGAGGTAAGTAGTGGTTATCGACAACTTGTCTGCATAGAATCCGACATCACGCTCTTCATGGCAATGGGTCGACAACAGTTTGAAAAAGCCCATTATCAACACCCAGGAATGGTTCCGCCTGCTGCTGAATGTGCCCTCATTGTCATCATACACCACAGTATCTACCGCCATCAGCAGATTCCTGATATTGTTCTTGATCATCTCCTCCTTGTAGCTACCGTCTTTCAGACTGTCGAGCCATACCATCTGGTTCCACCATCCCGACAGTAGTACAGACTGTTCCGTATCCGGATGCAGCACAGAGTTGCCGTACAGCATATCCCAGAATCGCAATGAAAGTGGCTTATAGATGGCTTCCTCCACCAGAGGATACGCTACTGAAATATATCTGACACGAAATCCGGCGGAGATGCTGTCCACTGAAATGTTGCTGTCGTAGAAAAGCAGGATGAAGTCTCCCTTATGCAAGGCATGCCTCTCACAATTGATGGTAGCCGTTGCAAATCCTGAAACCACGGACAGGACGATACATCCGTTCGTGTCGATAAGGCTGCCGCAACTGTCTCTAAAATCCGTCTCACCGGCAGCAAATGCAGATCCTTCCTTGCGGAGTGCATATTTGATGACTGTCATCTTATTACTGTTTTATCCCTCAAAATTACTTGATTTTTATTTCTTGAAAGCTATTCTGTATCGAAAAACACCATTCATGGAAAGATTATTCTTAGCTCGCTGCGTACTTTAGTCCTAACTTTGCCGTATATTAAAATTGAACAGAAATGAAAAATCTTATCTTTTTGGTATTGGCCATCGTAGCCGAAGCATCAGGTACGACCGCGTTGAAACTTTCCGAACAGTTCACCAGACCGGTTCCAGCCGTTATAACCGTACTTTCATACGCCATCGCTTTTTATTTCTTGAGTCTGTCGTTGAGAACAATCCCCATAGGAGTCGCATACGCTGTCTGGGCTGCGATGGGCATTGTGTTGATAACGATTATCGGTGCGGTGGCATTCAAGCAGATTCCGGATCTGCCTGCCATCATAGGAATGGCTCTGATCATTGCAGGTGTTCTGGTCATCAATCTGATGTCGAAAATGAATGTGCATTGAGCCATTTGTCTGATATTATATCAGCAGCCATTGTCCTGCGCCCATAGGGTTGGCAGGATTTTTTTATTCTATTACCTTTTCCCTGTTTTCGTCTGTTTGCTGTTGTTTTACAGCCGTGCTTTTAAAAGTTTTCCACTTAGTTTTCCATCTGTTTTACAGTCGGTTAAGATTCTTTGTCGTGTGATTTCCGATGGCTTACTTTGCACCGTCTTCCTTATCGGAACGACGGCTTTCACAGCCTAAGAAATAACATTAAAAACGACAGAAATATGGAACAGACGAACCAACTGATCTCGACAGCCGAGGCCGCGAAATTTCTCGGAATCAAAGTGAGTTATCTTCACAAGCTGATGATGCGACGCGTCATACCTTACTACAAACCCAACGGCAAATTGTGCTTCTTTGACAAAGCCGAACTGGAGGCATGGATGAAGAATGTACGCGTGGCATCGCAGGCGGAACTCGACCAACAGGCACAGAAGTACATCATCAACCGTTCGAAGCGGTAAGTCATGGCAGGCATATACGACTACATTAACCGGTTTTGGGCAGAAGCGGAGCGCAGCCCTTTCAACCCTACGGAGGTAGCACTTTATCATTACCTTCTGTATGAGGCAAACCGCCTACGATGGAACATGCCGTTTGCCTGCCATACAGCCATCCTCTGCGTGCGGCTCTCGACCACCAAACAGAATATCAGCAAGGCACGGCAGCATCTCAAAGAACGTGGGCTGATAGATTGTCAGGTCGGTACAGGAACCCACACCCCTGTGCTATATTCCTTGACCATACAGCCGTTTCGGCAGTTGCCGCATCAGGTTAGCCGACAGTTGACCCATGAGTTGACCGTACAGTTGCCCCATTCTAATATAAAAGATAAAGATGAAGATATTATCAACTCCCAACATGCGCGGGAAGACGGACATAAACCGCTGGATGAGCTTGAGTCACTCCTGCTTGCCGATACGGCCTGGCAGGACAAGATTATCGAAGTGCTGACGAAAAGAGAAAACTGGATTATTGACAGAGGCAGGCTACACGGGCATATCCGTGACTTCTTTGACGAGCAAAGAATCGGCGGAAACGCGCAGCGGGACGAGAGCGATTGCCGAAGCCATTTTTACCATTGGATTATCAAACATCTGAATACAACCCGATATGAAACAAAACGGAAATCCCCAACTTATAGAGACTCTGATGTCACGGCTGTGTCAGCCGAGGACTACGAAGGAGCGTTTTAGACTGCCTTTCGATGAAGATACGGCTGCGAAACTGCTTAAATGTGCCATCGCAGGCGAAGTAAGCCGTTTCGGAGGCACATTTCTTTATCCTGACGCAGTAGACTCACAAGTCAGGAGCCTTGCTGCGAGCCTTACCTCCGGCAGACGGTGCGGAGTGATGCTGTGCGGCTTGTGCGGCAACGGCAAGACCACCGTAATGAGGGCGTTCCAGAACCTGCTCAATGTAATCAGGATACCGGACAACTACCACAGGACTGTGTATGGTATGCCGATCGTGAATGCCGTTCATATTGCCCATCTGTGTCGGAACAGCTATACCGAGTTCCTGCGGCTGTGTGATATGGAGATGCTCGGCATCGATGACATGGGCATAGAGCCTGTGGAGGTGCAGGAGTTCGGCAACATGCACAGGCCGCCGACTGACCTGCTTGCAAGAAGATACGAGAACCGTGGCTTCTCGTTCATAACCACCAACCTCGTACCGCAGCAGATACGCAAGTTGTACGGCGACAGGATTGCTGACAGGCTGAACGAGATGGTGGACAAGATTGTATTCGACAACCCTTCATTCAGGAAATAGAGGGAAGAATAAAAGCTGACAGAAACAGGATGCAAAAAACATTTTCCGTTGTTCAATTATCCGGCACTCCACTGGCACCAGTCTGGTTTGGCTGTGGCAAGCGGACGGATGGATTGACATGAAGCGTCAGCGTTGAGTTGCGAGGTATGCCGAGGTATTACCGCCTTCGGACAGTAACACCCCGACGCCCTCGCAACAGTCCGGCAGACTGTTGTCCGCGCCACTCGCAGGCTCGCAGCTTCCCTCTTTTAGAAACCGTTTCACGACTTTTCAAAGACATCTGTTATAATATGGAATACGAAGATACCTCCAGTCAGGAGCAGGAGCAAAAGAAGCACGTCATAAGACGTGACAAGGTGGTTGTCACCAAAGTCACAGAGAAGGAGCTTTCGCAAATCAAAGACACCGCCAATCAGTGCGGCATGACACGCAGCGACTTCATCCGTGCGAGGGCACTCGGCTACAAGCCACGGCAAAGGCTTTCCGATAGGGAACTGGACGGTTTGCGTCAGCTTGCGGCCTGCCGCACGGACATGGTGAACTTCGCCAACGCCCTGCATGGATTGAGCGACAACGAGAAGATACGCCTGTTCCGGCACGAAGAGACCATGCTTGAATGGTACGAGAAAGTGGCTTATGTCACAAACCATGTCGCCGACTTCTTGCAGTCCGCACAGACGGCAAACAGTTATCCGGCAGGAACAACAAATGAAGAAGCAAAGGAGGACGGCGCATGATAGCCAACGCAAAGGCGGTAGCCCACGGCATAAGGGCGATGCTCTATGTGTCGGGTGAATCGAGGAACAAGAAACATCCCGAAAAGATAACGCGCATCTGTGACAACTTCATGCCGCAGGGTATGGACGCTACGGGTATCTGGACGGAAATGAAGTTCGCCACCATGAACCACCCCAACATCAAGAACAACGTCATCCGCATGGAGATTAGTCCGGCGATGGAGCATACGGAAAATTTTACGATAGACGACTGGCGGCGACTGTGGTACGACTTCGCAGCAGCTTTTGATGAACAGGAAATCCGAGACAAGGACGGCAAGGTTGTTTCCCCACGCACCAACGTATCGGGTAGCAAGTCCAGCGTATGGCTGCACGAGGAATCCAAAAGCGGCATACCGCACCTCCATGCCGTTGTCTGCCGTGTGGACGAAAGAGGATACATCAACAACGACCACGCCATCCACCTCCGCGCACAACGGGCGGCTGAAAAGGTCGCAAGGCAAAGGGGCTGGACTACCGCCATGCGCATACATGAGAGGAACATTCCCCAAGTCAGTGCCGACTGCATGGAAGCCCTGCGTGAGCTTGACAGATGGTCATGGGACGGCTATAAGGAACGGCTTGCCGCCAAAGGTTACGACCTGTACCTGCGCAAGGACAAAAAGGATGTGATACGCGGCTATGTGCTTTGCAAGAGCAACACAAGGTTTAAGGCTTCCGAACTTGGTAAGGGGCGCAACCTGACGGCATCACGCATCAGGCAGACATGGGAGAAGCTGCACCCCGAACAGGACAAACAGAAAGCCAAACAAGCAGGTGCAACAGCTAAACCGACTACCACACCGACACCGAAGTCGTCTGTTCCTAATGAAGCCCGGCAAAAGCCACAGCCATTTGTACAGCGGAGTAACTTGGTTTTCGAGGACTACACGGACTATAAGCCGAACCGCCAGCCCACGGAGTTTGAGCATGACGGCAAGACCTACAAACGCTATCTGCCCGACAAGGTGCTTGACTTCTTCAATGACGAGTTCGACTACCAAGAACTTGCCAACTGGCAGGATTTGCAGAACTTGGCGATGGCCTATTTTACACTGCTCACTTCTCCTTACGGGGAGGTTTCAAGTGGCGGTGGAGGCGGCTCGCAGTCCGACCTAAAATGGGGGCGCGACCCGGAGGAAGACGAGATTGAATTTGCCCGCCGTTGTGCGCGTGAGGCTTCGCACAGGCTCGGAGTACAGAGGAAATCAGGAATGAAACGCAAATGACAAACCCAATAAACAACATAAATGAAACAACCCGATACTGCCGCCCTGCGTGAGCGGATTGCCAATTATACGCCCGAAGAAGAATTGAAACAGGATATGCAGGAGCTTGACGGACTGCTTCAAGAAGTCAACTGTCAAATGGTTGAGATTCGTAATCTGCTGAATGAAATCCATGCCCTGAAAGAAGAACTGCACGGCATACACGGCAGCTTGAAGCACACCGTCCAACGGGAACGGGCGGCTTTCAAGGCTCTGGAAGCGGCCAAGGAAAGTGCTGACAACATAGTGGACGGCATCAGCAATGCCATTGTCAAGGCAGAGCGGAATACCATTATCCATGCTAAGGTTGATGGCAGTGAACTGGCAAAGGTAAACCAATGTTCTGCCGACCACATTAAGGCAGAGAAAAAACTCTTGGAGGAACATAGTAAAAAGTTAGCCAAACACCTACAAAAGAATGAAGGCATTTGGTTATCAAGCTTTTGGACAAAAATTATGATGTCCTTTTTTATATTTTACGCTATTCTACTTCTTATTTATGCTTACATAAAATAAAGTCCAAAGTATATATTGGATATTGTAAAATCCCTAAAAATAGGTATTGCCCGACAATTTCAAGCCTTGTACCTTTGCAAAAAATTAAAAAACAGACATTGTTCGTTATAAATGCAAGTGCTGAAAGAGGACATACGGGGTCGGATATTGACGATTGCCAAGCAGCAATTCGAGAAGAAAGGCTATTCCAAAACTTCCATGCGCGAAATAGCGGAGTTAGCTGGAGTTGGTGTCGGGAATATCTATAACTACTTCACAAGCAAAGATGAATTATTCCATGAAGTGGTCCGTCCTGTTTTGTGCGCTTTGGAAGCCATGCTGCAAGAACACCACGGCATACGGGGCGAAGATATTATGATGATGCGGTCGGAAAAATACCTGAAATCCTGCATTGACGAATATGTTTCGCTTATAGACAAACACCGTTCGCTAATGGAAATACTGTTGTTCCGTGCGCAAGGTTCTTCATTGGAACGCTTCCGTGAGAATTATACCGACCGTTCCACGGAATTGGTTAAGGCGTGGTTCGCGTCCATGCAGCGGAAACATCCCGAAATCAATACGGCTGTGTCCGATTTTATCATTCATTTGCATACGGTATGGATGTTCACGATGTTCGAGGAACTATTGATGCATTCCGTACCCCGGCAAGAAATGGAGGCTATTTTGCACGATTATATCCTGTTTGAAATCCAAGGTTGGAGGGCTATTATTAAGATATGAAATACAGACAACGTACATACGAACATTCAACCGCATCAGAACGGTTGTCAAGGAGGAAATCTTCACGGAGGTTTCCTCCTTTTTTTATGAACAATTCTGAATATCGTTCACTATTAAATATCCCAAAATATGAAACAGAAATACGAGTTTAAGAGCATTGTAGCGGAAACATTGCTTATTCCGCTATACATGAGAGCCAAAGAAAGCCGCCGTGATAATCCCATCCTATATGACAAGACAGCGGAATGGCTGGCGGACAGTTTGGAATACGATTATTCCCAGTTCGACGGGGCAAAGTTGAGCGAAGTGGGATGCGTGGTGCGTGGATGGTATTTTGACTGCGCTGTGCGCCGATTTATTAAAGCACATTCGCATCCGGTCGTGGTCAATGTGGGATGTGGACTGGATACCCGTTTCCAGCGTATCGGAAGTCAGAAAGCAGTCTTTTATGATTTGGATTTGCCTGAGGTCATCGCCCTGCGCCGGGAACTGATACCCGAACATCCGGGCAATGTCTATATCGCGGCATCCTTGCTGGAAACCGATTGGATGGACGACCTGCGCCGGAAGCACCCCGAAGCAGAATTTATCTTCATCGTGGAGGGGGTACTGATGTACTTCTACGAGAAGCAAGTAAAATCCTTCCTGCATCATGTGGCGAGCCGTTTCAGTGGAGGTGAATTGTGGTTTGACGTGTGCGGCACGATGATGAGCCGACATGGTGTGAAGCCCGATTCGCTCCGCAAGCACGAGGCTCAAATCCGTTCCGGACTGAGCGACGGGCATGTGGTGGAACAATGGGAACCGTCTTTAAAGCTCATTGAACAGGCTAACTACATGAAGTTCTTCCGTTCACGCTGGGGATTCTTCTTCGGACAGATATTGGGGCGCATCCCTTGGCGCTGCTACAAATTCAGTTCATTGCTCGGATATAAAATCACATCAAAATAGCGTAATAACAATGGAAAAGTCAAAAAAGAAAAAAGGTTTGTCCCGTCTGTTCGAGATAGCGGGACAAAGGAAAGGCCTGCTTATATTGGCAGGTCTGCTGTCGGCTGGCAGCGCGGTGTGTATGCTTGTGCCTTATTGGGCTGTTTATGAAATTTTGAAAGAGTTGCTGTCGAATGGCTCCAATCTTTCCGCTTTGGACGGAACGGACATGATGCGTTGGGGATGGATTGCATTTGGAGGGCTTGTTGGCGGATTGATATTGCTCTATGCCGCCCTGATGTCCTCACATGTGGCTGCATTCCGTATCTTGTATGGGTTGCGTGTCCGTCTGTCTGAACATATCGGCAAACTGCCTTTGGGATATTTGAACAATACCTCTACGGGAGCCATCAAGAAAACAATGGACCAGAATATCGAGAAAATAGAGGGCTTCATCGCCCATACCATTCCGGATTTGGTCAATGTAATGGCAACGGTAGTGGTAATGCTGGTCATCTTTTTCTCACTGGATGTGTGGCTGACGGTCGTGTGCTTGGCCGTTGTGGTGCTTAGCTTATTCCTGCAATTTTCCAATTTCATGGGAAAAAGGGCAAGGGAGTTCATGGGCATCTACTACGATGCACAGGAAAAAATGAGCGCATCAGCTGTGCAGTATGTACGGGGAATGCCCGTCGTCAAGATATTCGGGCAAAGCGTCCGTTCGTTCCGTCAGTTCAATGCCGAGATTCAGGCATACAAGACATTCGCCTTGAAATGCTGTGACACCTACCAGAACGGGATGATTGCCTTTACCGTCTTGCTCAATTCGATGGTAACGTTTATTCTTCCTATGGGCATCTTGCTGATGCAAGCCAGTCCGCAATCCTTGTCATTGGCGGTAGTATGGCTGTTCTTCATTATCATGGGGCCGGGTATGGCTTCTCCCGTTTATAAACTGACATTCTTGGGAGGTAATACGCGCGACATCGATGAAGGTGTAAACCGTATCGACCGCATACTTGAAAAGAAACCTGTGCCGGAGCCGGAACATCCGCAAGTGCCTGCCGCCTACGATGTGGAATTCCGGCATGTGTCATTCTCTTACGAAAACACGGAACAGGGCACACGGACGGAAGCCCTGCGTGATGTCAGCTTCATTGCACCACAAGGAAAGATAACTGCCCTTGTCGGTCCGTCAGGAAGCGGCAAATCAACGGTTGCCAACCTGATACCCCGGTTCTGGGATGTGGAGCAAGGGAAAATATGTATAGGCGGTGCGGATATACGCCAAATAGCTACCGCAAAACTGATGGATATGGTTTCATTCGTCTTTCAAGACACTTTCCTTTTTTACGACACTCTTTATGAGAACATCGCCGTAGGCTCTCCTGATGCCACGAAAGAAAAGGTGATAGCCGCTGCGAAAGCTGCCCAATGCCACGATTTCATAGAGCGTTTGCCGCAAGGCTACGAAACAAGGATAGGCGATAAAGGTGTATTCCTGTCCGGCGGTGAAGCCCAACGGATATGTGTGGCTCGTGCCATATTGAAGAATGCTCCGATACTGGTGTTGGACGAAGCGACTGCTTTCGCTGACCCTGAAAACGAGCATAAAATGCAGATGGCTTTGCTGTCGCTGATAAAGGACAAGACTGTCATTGTGATTGCCCATCGCCTTTCTTCCATCATTTCCGCGCATCAGATTGTCGTCATGAAAGAGGGCTGCATTGTGCAGTGTGGAAAGCATGAACAACTGTCCGTGACGGAGGGCGTATATAAGAATATGTGGAATGCATATACAAGTGCTTACCACTGGACGTTGAACAAAAATTAAAAGCAATATGAGAAAGAAGAATTTCTTAAACAAGGTCTTGCAAAACACAAGTTGTCCGCAAGGATTTTGGGGACGGATGATTTTGCGAGGAATGAATTGTTTTCATGCATCCTTAGCTAATCGTGGCATGAAGCAAGTGGAATGGCAGCCGAATTGGAATGTACTTGATATAGGCTGTGGCGGTGGTGCGAATTTGAAACGTTTATTGAATTTATGTCCGAAAGGAAATATCTACGGCATAGACCTGTCAGAAGAAAGTGTTTCATTCGCCCAAAAGTACAACGAAAAAGACTTGAATAAAAGATGTTTCATACAACAAGGGAATGTTTGTTCATTACCTTATGAGGATGGATTCTTTAATGCTATCACGGCTTTTGAAACGGTCTATTTCTGGTCACCTGTAAACATAGCGTTGTCTGAAGTGGTGCGTGTCCTCCGAGAAGGAGGTTGTTTCCTTATTAGTCTGGAAGCGAGCGACCCCGAACTTGGAAAAATGTGGACGGAACGGATAGACGGTATGGTTGTCTATACTCCGGCAGAATTGGAAGAACGGTTGCATGAAGCCGGATTTTCATCCATCAGAACAATCCGTAAAAAGGAAGAAATACATATTATAGCATATAAATAAAATAAGATATGAATGCAATAAAGAATATTACAATAGGTCACACGGAAAGACTTTACAAGCCGGTGGGTTACACCATGCTTGCCAACTTAGTGAATATAGTACCGTTTTGTCTTTCTATAGAAGCGATACGTATCATTTTCAGTGCATTTGACGGGAGCGGACAGCCGCTTGACACGACCCGCCTGTGGTGGATATTCGGCATTATGGCTGTTTATATGCTGGTCATGGCTTTGGCAGAACGGGCATCCTACCGAGCCAATTTTAGAGGAGCATACGAAATGAGTGCTTCCGGGCGTTTGTCGCTGGCGGAGCACCTGCGGAAACTATCGTTGGGCTTTTTGTCGAAACGTGATCCGGGTGATTTGTCGTCCATGCTTGTTACGGACTTCATGATGGCAGAAATCGGGATTTCGCACCATCTGCCCCAACTTATGGGTGCCATAGTCATGCCCGTACTGGCTTTTGCTTCGCTTGTATGGATAGATTGGAGGATGGCGGTCAGTATGTTTGCCGCCTTGCCGCTTGCCTTGCTCGTCCTGTGGGCAAGCACAAAGGCACAGAGGAAGTTAAGCGGCAGGCAAATTCAAGCAAAAATAAATGCCGGAAACCGGTTGGAAGAATACTTGCAGGGTATTCGTGTAATGAAAGCGTATAATCTGATAGGTGACCGCTTTGTCAGGTTACGCGATGCGTTTGCAGAACTTCGCCGTGCTTGCATCCGTCAGGAAGCCTTGTTAGGCCCGTTCGTCTTATTAAGCATCACTTTGGTACGTGCTGGGCTGACAATGATGGTATTATGTGGAACTTATCTTCTGTTGGGAGGAAAACTTTCAATTCTTGTATTCGTGTTGTTCCTTGTGGTCGGTTCTCGTGTGTTCGACCCGCTGACTTCCGCCCTGACAAATTTTACAGAGTTCCGATACTTTTCCATTGCCGGAGGGCGTATCCTTACCTTGATGAACGAGCCGGAGATGAAAGGGGAACGGCAATCCCCGGTGGCTGGTGAAATCCGATTTGAACACGTATCATTCGCTTACCAAAACAAAGAGGTGCTGCACGATATAAACATTACGCTTCCCAAAAACTCTTTGACGGCTCTTGTAGGTCCTTCTGGAAGCGGGAAAAGTACGGTGATGAAACTTTGTGCACGTTTCTATGACCCACAGAAAGGATGTATCTTTTTCAATGGTGTTCCGATGAATGAGATAAATCCAGAAAGTCTGATGAGCCACATATCTATGGTATTTCAGGATGTTTATCTGTTTCAGGACACCATACGCAATAATATCCGCTTTGGTAAAACTGACGCGACGGAAGAAGAAATTATAGCCGCAGCTAAAAAAGCCTGTTGCCATGACTTCATCATGCGGTTGCCCAAAGGATATGACACCTTGGTAGGCGAAGGAGGGTGTACCCTTTCGGGCGGAGAAAAGCAACGCATATCCATAGCCCGTGCCATGCTGAAGGACGCGCCAATCATTTTGCTTGACGAAGCGACCGCCTCACTTGACCCCGAAAATGAAGTGGAAGTACAAAAAGCAATCGATTCGTTAATTAAGGGACGTACCGTTATCGCCATTGCCCACAGGCTTAAAACCATCAAGGATGCCGACCGGATTATTGTCTTGGACAACGGACGGATAAAGGAAGAAGGCACACACGATGAGCTTGTCCGAAATGAAGGACTGTACGCCCATTTATGGAATATTCAGGAAAGCATTTCCGGCTGGAAACTGTAATTATAAAAATGGACTGAAAATGGAATTAATGTTTTAATACTTCCTTTTCAGTCCATCTTATATGTGAATGATTTACTCTTTTAATTGTTCTAATAAGAATTTTTCCAAACTTGTTTTATCTGGCAACTGAAGCATGTAAGTAGAAACAAACAGTTAGTTACTCATTCCGGCTATGGCAAACACTACCTGTTTATATGAAATAATAGATACATTGTTGACATATTGCGATAAATTTTCTAATTAACAAGATTCTGGTAAAAAATCGTATAGGTAATTAGTTGGAACCATATATTGCCAAGTTGTTACTATTCTGTTATTCAATTAGGTATTTGCCGTATTATATATCTGATAATAAAATATATTAAGTCACATACCTATCTTGAAGGGAAAAGAAAAGGTGGAAACTGGTCTACGACCATACCATACCATACCTTGCCTTTCCATTTTCCCTCATCTTGCTCCGACAGCATCTTGTGGAATGCCATTTTGTACCTATCCATTCCTTTGTTGCACCTTGAGTGGACAGCATTCGTCCGGTAATTTAACAGCGAATAGATTTGGTGCTATTTTGTTACCTATAACTCTCAAAAATGCATTTATATTATTGATAACTAATGATATATAATTACTGACTGATATAAGAGCCTAATACCCCACTCGCCTTTTGGCGATGGGATGAGTGCCACTTAAAACAGCAAGCTGGGCACGAGAAAATGGCTGTCGGGATTGGACAGTAGACGAAAAATCCTATCTCTTTTGTAGCCAACAATAATATCTGCTTTATGCATATAGTTCCCGCAGAAGAACCGGATAGGACTTTAACCAAGTTATGATTTGAGGCAATAGCTATGGCTGGCGCAAAAACACATCATGTGAAACTAGGGTAAGCCTACGATTCCTAAATGCGAGGTCTACAACTAAAACTCTTAAACCCATTCGGCAGAATATCGAACAGTCCCATGCTTTGGCTATTGGACATGTCGTTGATATTTTATTCCCTATTTTTGAGTCTGATTCCTCATGTCCATAGCCAAACTTACTATCAGAATCAAGTTACAAATGTCCAACGAGCATACCACATACTCACTTACAAAAAATGGTGCATGTTATGGCAAACTTTTATCATAGATCTGGCAAACAAAATGTCTTTGACTGGATAATCTCAGCAACAATCCATCTTGAAAATCCGGCAAACACTGAAAACGACATCTGGCAAAGTTGGTTAATACATCTGCACAATATGTCCAAATCAACGAAGCCATAAGTCCATTCCAGTAATTTGCACAAATTGGTAGTAACATATTGGGTCCTAAGGAAAAATCAGATTAAATCTGGTAAATTCAAGATTTTGAGCTTTATTGTAAGTCAGGTTTCAATATGGACGATATCAAGAAAAAAGAAGCCACCTATGTTCCCCTGCCCAAGCTCTACACATTCAAGTCCAGAGACGAACGAGAGCGTATCCTCTACAAGAACTTCGTACAGGTCGGACAGGACGTGAAAGTCATGATCAAAGAGGTACAGCAGTATAAGGTAAAGTAAGGCCCGTAAGTTCTTATCTTATTCTATATCAAAGGTAACAAGGATCAAAACATTGGATTCGTGTTGCCATAATTTTATCAAGCATCAGTGGTCGATATGGATACTGTGAACATAAATCAAAAAATTGTAATATAGAATCGGGATGAGAGCGAGGTTACTACTCATAAAGTATAAAAATCAACATAAAGAATATAATTTTCAATGGGAAATATTATCTTTGCACAAAAAAAGTTGGATCGAATGGATATTAAGCAGAACGATAAAGTGGAGAATCGTTTAAAAGTAGTATTGGCTGATAAGAAAAAAACATGTCGATGGCTTGCGAACGAGATAGGACGAAATGAGAATACGGTTTCTCGTTGGTGTTCAAATAAAGTACAGCCCTCATTAGACCAACTTCGAGAGATAGCAGACATCCTTGATGTCGATATCCGGATATTGATTCGTTCAAATAAAGAAGTAACTGAATGAGAATACCAAATAGAATAAATGACATTATAGAAGAGCTAAAAGACCAATATTTGGAAAAGGACCGATACAATCGTCCTTGGATAATTGGTTTTAGTGGAGGTAAAGACTCTACCGTCTTACTGACTCTTGTTTGGATGGCTATCACTGCTCTGAAGAATAACGGGCATAACTTATTTAGGCAAATTTATGTTGTCTGCAATGATACAATGGTTGAAAATCCTGTTATTGAGGAATATGTGACGACCGTTCTGGATACAATTCAAAAAGCTGCGAAACAACAGGGCCTTCCTATTACGGTGGCCACAACTACTCCTGAATTAGAAGACACTTTCTGGTGTTGTGTGATTGGCAAGGGTTATCCTGTGCCTAATAATTCTTTCAGATTTTGTACTGAAAAAATGAAAATCAAACCTACTTCCAATTTTATCAAGAAGCAGGTTGCAGCTGATGGTGAAGCAATTGTATTGATCGGAACTCGGAGGTCAGAAAGTCAACAACGTGCCAAATCAGTGAGCCGTCACGAAATTATTGGCCATCGTTTGTCTAAACATCCTCTTGATCCTAATACTTACACCTATGCTCCGATAAAAGAACTGATGTTAGAGGAGGTCTGGTGGATTATAAATGCTATTCCATCCCCATGGGGATTTAACAACCGCATTCTCTTTAAAATCTATGCAGATGCCTCTGCAGATGACTACGAATGTCCATCAGTTGTAACTGATGACTCCCATCGTACATGTGGACAGAGCCGCTTTGGATGCTGGGTATGTACAGTAGTTAAAGAAGACAAATCGATGTCTTCTTTAATCAAAGCTGGTATTGAGTGGATGAAACCTCTGCTAGATTTCCGAAATCGTCTCGTAGAAAATCGTAATGTTTCGGAATATCGCTGCTCAACCCGCCGTAATGGACAAGTGGCTGTTGATGAAAGCGGACACAATATGGGGAACTATACGATGGAGTATCGTATTAAGTTATTGCGTGAACTTTTACAAATTCAAAAAGAAACGCAATCCTTCCGCTCAAGCATAGATTTGATTTCAACCCAAGAACTCATTGCCATACAAGTAATTTGGTATAGAGATGGAAACTTCTCTACATCTGTAAATGACATTTATAATGAGGTGTATGGTTACAATATTCCGAACAATAGAATTAGTCTACAAGAAAGACTAATTCTTGAAAAGAATTGTTCTCCAGAACACACTCAATTGATTAATGAACTACTTGCATTGCAGAAAAATAAAGTCCTACTAATGAGAAAATATGGTTTAGCTACTGATCTTGAATCAAGATTGGAATCTTTTATTAAGGAGGGTAAGCCATGCTAATTAAAAGGATAACGCTTAATAATTATCGCCTTTATAAAAGCGATAACTCTATCATGTTTAACATTGATAGAGAGCATAATATTTATCTAATCTCTGGAGAGAACGGATTTGGTAAGACAACTTTTTTATATTCTCTTTTATGGTGTCTCTATGGACGTTTAGCCATTGACGTTGAAGAGTCTATTAGAAAAGAAGTGCAAAATGGGGGATATTCTTCATTACTTAAGAATAATCTCAACTATTCACAAAAGTTGCGTGTAGAAAACTTAAGCTGGGAAATTATTCAATCAATTAGAAGAAAAGGCTATAATATTGAAAATAGCTACATCCGCGCATTTTCTCAATACTACGTTGAAATTGAATTTTCAGAGGTTGTAATTCCCTCCATTCCATGTTCTTCACTAACTGTTAAGCGAGGATATGATATAATTACTGAAAAAGAATTCGTTGAAATAAAGATAGACGGATCAATCAATGAACTGACAAATGAAATTGGACCTGACATTTTCATCAATGACTTCATATTAAATAAAGATATTGCTCGTTTTTTCTTTTTTGACTCTGAACAAATTGTTTCACTCGCTGAAACTAATTCTGTTGCAGAAAAGAAAAAATTATGCTCTGCATATAATGAAGTTCTTGGCGTTCGGAAATATGAAGATCTTAAGCAGAACTTAGAAAATGTTAGGCTTCGTTTCCGGAAGCGTTCAGATGACGTAAATCTTCAATCGAAAATCACAAGATTAACAGAGGATCAAAGCCATATTCAATCAGACATAGATGAAATTAAAAAATCAATAGAAAAAATAGATAAGGAAATATCTGATTTACATACAGAAAACGAGCAGTTGCAAATTCAGCTTCTGCGAGAGGGTAATGGCGTGACAATTGAAGAATTAAAAAAACTTCGCTTGGTGTTAGAATCTACTATGAAGAAAGACACCGAATATAAGCAATTGCTCAAGTCATTTTTTGAGTATGCGCCATTAGTCATTAGCGGCAAATTATTTTTATCTACGTTCAAGCAAGTTGAACTCAGTCATTCTATATCACAAAGTAAATCTATATACAAAGAACGAAATAATTTCATTTCAGACATTACAACTGATTTACTTCAGATGCTTCATAATCTTGATATAACACAACAGCAACGACAAGAAATTCAAGATAAGATGCAGACTGTACTTTCTCGCTATCGACAAAGTAGTTCTTCTATGCATTCGCTTTTAGATATAACTGATGCAGATTACAATGAGTTCATGTCAATTTACGGGTATATTACATCCACTTATCGAGCAGAGTTTGAGAGACTAGTCGAAGATTACCGTAAAAACAAACAAATTGTTGAAAGAACAGCTAGGCGTATCGCGAATATTGAATCCAAGGAAAAGGATTCTCTCATCCGTTCATTGCGTTTAAGAAAAGATAATATAGAAAGAGCTATTGACGAACGAACATTGGCCGTACGTAATTTACACGAAAAATTTGGTGTTAAAATGCAAGAGTTAGCTACTACATCCAAAAAGTTAACTGAACTTCTGAAAAATGTAAACTTAGAGGATATAGATGCTAAAAAAGACAGGCTCGCTGCAACTTTATCAAGTGAACTTAACAATTTCCTTGTTGAGCTTAGACAAGAGAAGAAAGCCTCATTGGAAGAACGTATTAAACGGATTCTTAATACTCTAATGCATAAAGATGACTTTATACATAAAGTCGTCATTGACATCATTGATGACTATATGGATATAAAATTATATGCTCCGAATGGTGCAATAATAAATAAAGATGTGCTTTCCAAAGGCGAAAAACAACTGTATGCAACGTCTATTTTGAAAGCTCTTGTAGAAGAATCTGGAATTGAATTCCCAGTTTTTATTGATAGCCCTTTGCAGAAATTCGATAAGAGTCATGCTGCTAAAATAATTACTGAATTTTATCCATCAATTTCTTCTCAGGTAATTCTGTTCCCTCTGTTATATAAGGAGCTCACACCTGAGGAGTTAGATTTAATGAAGCCATTGGTGAATACATCGTATGTTATATTGAATGATGTTAATCGCTCATATATAAAACAAGTTAAGACTGACCAATTAATGTCCGTACAAAATGTTTACTCAAATTAAAACAAGCTCAAGCAACCGAATCATCGTTACAGAATTGACGCGAAAGTTCGGACTAGGTGCTGAAAATATAATTGCTCGTATTGCACTAGCTCAATCATTGCGCTCAGGAATAAAGTTCTCTCCTCTCGATGTTAAGGATTCAGGGGGTAAGGAGTATTCAAAAAGTGTTTTATTTGGCAATTTGTATAAGATATATTTATATATGCTATGTACTGCCTATAACATTCCTGAATCGGATAGAAATATTCCTCGATATTTCAAGATCCATCTTGACCATGGACTTGAAATGATTGCTGCTGATGTTAAACTAAATCCAAACTTAATTGGATTTGATTATTTGTTTGACAGTATTAAATTAGGTCTTAATGAGATATGCTTAGAACAGTCCAATTTATAAATAGCTATTCCTCTGGGTATAGAGAACCGAAGGAATTCTTTACTGAAGCTCTAATAGAAAGTAAGTATTTCGACTTGGGGCTAGGTTTTTTTTCATCAAGCGGGATACGTTCTCTTGCTTATGGATTTGCTATCTTTGTTGCTAACGGTGGTAAAATGCGTGTCATTATCAATGACATCCTCAGTGAAGCTGATAAGAGAGCTATTCTTCTTGGTCAAACAGAGCTTATATCAGATAAAGTATGTGATAAAATAATCAACGACATTGAGAAAATGAAAGCAACGTTTTCTCATGCAGATGATTTATTTTTTAGATGTTTTGCATATCTCATCTCACTCAAAAGAATTGAATTTGTTGCGACATTATCCACTAAGGGTGGACTAGGTCATGACAAATACGGTATTTTCACTGACGAAAAAAGTAATAAGGTAGCATTTATTGGTTCCGCCAATTTCTCACAAACGGCCTTTGAAATTAATAGTGAAACGGTTACAGTATTTACTTCATGGAAAGATTTAGAAAGAGTTATAGAATACCAAGAAATGTTTAATCACTCTTGGGGTTCTGATACAGAACATTTAATTCATATACCATTAGATCGAGTTAAAGCGTATGTTGTATCAGACTTCGAGGCAAAGAACGCCATTGAACTCATTAAGGCAGGAGTTTCATTGCGTGATTTTGACTCTTCATGTGAAAACAAAATCCAAGTTAAACCTCTACCCGATGCTCTAATTGAAAAACTTGAGAAAAAAGAAATCGAGCCTCGGTTTCCATTTACAAAAGAGCGTCCAGCTCAAATTGAAGCGTACAATGCTTGGGTAGCAAATAACCGTCAAGGGATCTTTGCTATGGCTACCGGAACAGGTAAAACTGTTACAGCACTTAATTGCATCCTAAATGATTATCGCGACGATGGTTTTTATAAAGCTATAATTGTTGTGCCAACCCAAGCACTTGCCCGTCAATGGGAAACTGAGGCAAAATCTTTCAATTTTCAAAATATTGTTTCCACACATACGGATAAAGATTGGAAGCACACCTTAAACAGATATGCAACAAAAAGTATTATTGACAAAAAGAAGAATATTGTCATAATAACAACTTATGCAACTTTTATACTCAAGCATTTTCAATCATTTTTATCATCTTTGAAAGGCCTTGACTCATTCGTTTTTATAGCAGATGAAGCACATAATCTTGGAGCTTCTGGACCATTGAAAAAGTTACCACTGCATATAACGAAACGTATTGGCTTGTCAGCAACACCGGAACGCGTATATGACGAAATCGGTTCAGCTAAGCTTTATGACTTCTTTTGTTCTAAACCTCCGAAGTATACATATCGTTATACAATGAAAGAGGCAATAGATAATGAAATATTATGTCATTATGACTACTTCCCAATCTTTGTATCTCTCACAAAGATAGAAATGGAAGAGTATCAACGTATCTCAGAACAATTACGAAAGTTCATAGACCCAGAAACCGGGAAATATAGAGAAGAAGCAGAAATGCTATTGATGAAACGCAAACGCATAATTCATAAAGCAGAAAACAAAAAAATTGCTGTTATTAAAATGCTAGATGAGCTTTTACATGGGGATAAACTTAAATATACTTTTGTTTTTGTACCTGAAGGCTATGAACCCGACTACTCGAAAGAGGAAAGCTACGAAATTCAATCTGAAGACGTTCATCTCATAGATGAATATGCAGCTATTTTTAAAGAACATCACTACCGTTACCATAAGTATGTGAGTGGCCTTGAAGATGCTCCTAGTATCTTGAAATCTTTTGCGGATGGTGACATCGATGTTCTCCTTTCTATGAAATGTTTAGATGAAGGAGTGGATGTGCCAAGGGCAGAAAATGCAATATTTCTGTCAAGCACAGGTAATCCTAGACAATTTATCCAACGACGTGGCCGCGTCCTTCGTCGACATAAGGATAAAAATAAGGCTCGTATTTGGGATATGATCATTGTTCCACCAGATGTGGAAGACGGTCAAGAACAATCTCTTGAAAGGAATTTATTCTTGGGAGAAGTAAAACGAATTGTCAATTTTGCTGCCCTTGCAGACAACAAAATCGACATACTTTATGGAGAATTAAGTAGAATCTGCTTCAACCTTGGTATCGATTTATTTAAGTTGATAGAGGAAGAAGAGCAACAATACAACTGTCTCTTATACACATCTCCGAGCCCACGAGACTAGGCATGATCTCG